>Ga0209395_1000021_pt1 | contig 247359 bp, 204 predicted proteins | sample GOMGulsemesocosm_3_FD_184635 | JGI IMG/M metagenome (GOLD analysis project Ga0209395, IMG submission 184635) | Methane-oxidizing microbial communities from mesocosms in the Gulf of Mexico - GOM9D Gulf of Mexico (SPAdes) (version 2) | ecosystem: Environmental > Aquatic > Marine > Cold seeps... | reverse complement strand
ACTTGTAACTATAATGCGGGTCATTAGCTCAGTTGGTAGAGCAGTGGACTTTTAATCCATTGGTCGTAGGTTCAAATCCTACATGACCCACCAATTTCTTCGTTGTGTTAACGACAGCGTGGACTTTGAATGCCGGTTAGGTCGTAGCTTAAAAAACTACAAGACCCACCAATTTCTTTAACGAGAAATTAGCATTATAGGTTAAATGATTGAATGGCTTTGTCATTCGCCAGAGCGGGTCATTAGCTCAGTTGGTAGAGCAGTGGACTTTTAATCCATTGGTCGTAGGTTCAAATCCTACATGACCCACCAATTTTTATAAAACGAAATTGTTTGGAAATTTAACTAAAATCAGTTCTAAGTAAAAAGAGACAAAGGGTCATTAGCTCAGTTGGTAGAGCAGTGGACTTTTAATCCATTGGTCGTAGGTTCAAATCCTACATGACCCACCAATTTCTCCGTTGTATTAACAACAGCGTGGACGTTGAATGCCATGTTCGGTCGTAGAGGGTAACCCCTACATGACCCAATAATGTATCTCTCGCTTAACACTGATACCGCAATTTATGTGCGGGTCATTAGCTCAGTTGGTAGAGCAGTGGACTTTTAATCCATTGGTCGTAGGTTCAAATCCTACATGACCCACCAATTTATAATTGTAAGAATATAAAAAACAAGTTCTCGATATGGGTCATTAGCTCAGTTGGTAGAGCAGTGGACTTTTAATCCATTGGTCGTAGGTTCAAATCCTACATGACCCACCAATATCGAAAAATGAAAAAGAAACACCCGATGCGGGTCATTAGCTCAGTTGGTAGAGCAGTGGACTTTTAATCCATTGGTCGTAGGTTCAAATCCTACATGACCCACCAATTTCTTCGTTGTGTTGACAATAGCGTAGACGTTGAATACCAGGTTAGGTCGTAGCTTAAAACCCTACATTATCCACCAATCGCATCAGAACAACGCACCACCTCCGGGTCATTAGCTCAGTTGGTAGAGCAGTGGACTTTTAATCCATTGGTCGTAGGTTCAAATCCTACATGACCCACCAATTTCTTCGTTCATTGAATAATGACGTTGATCTTAATATGGTAAAGAAACACCCGATGCGGGTCATTAGCTCAGTTGGTAGAGCAGTGGACTTTTAATCCATTGGTCGTAGGTTCAAATCCTACATGACCCACCAATCGCATCAAAACAACGCACCACCTCCGGGTCATTAGCTCAGTTGGTAGAGCAGTGGACTTTTAATCCATTGGTCGTAGGTTCAAATCCTACATGACCCACCAATTTCAACTCCCAATTCAGATTTACCTTGATTGAATCAAGAGACCGTTTTGCGTAGCAGAACGCAGCTCGACGTATTCATTGTGTTGGTAGAGCAGTGGACTTTTAATCCATTGGTCGTAGGTTCAAATCCTACATGACCCACCAATTTCAACTCCCAATTCAGATTTACCTTGATTGAATCAAGAGACCGTTTTGCGTAGCAGAACGCAGCTCGACGTATTCATTGTGTTGGTAGAGCAGTGGACTTTTAATCCATTGGTCGTCTAATCAGCTCACTAATCTCTCTCTCGTTTTATCGGTCTACACCTTAAACTCACGTCTTAGATTCGAATATTGCACAATGTTATGAGTTTTTCTTACCCATACATTACGATTGATATAGATTGATAATCACAGGTTGCGACATATAAATGATAATTTGTTGTATTGTTTTATTATCCTTTAGTCGTAGTCGTGAAAATTAAATGCGACTAATTAGTTGTTAATTTCAGATTCTAGTTCTAAGCTCATAGTTGCTGTATACGTTGTTCTGTCTAATATGTGTACAGTTCGTCGCAAGGCTTTTTGTTATAAATTAATAGAGAAATAATCGGGTATTACTAAAGTCGTAAGACCTATTGCTGATTCCAAAAAATCAAACCGTATTTGATATTAAATGAGTTACTAACAAGGAGAATAAAAAGTGCTAAAACAAAAATTAAAAATTAATAGGGTTGCAGTTGCAATCGCTCTCACCGCGTTAGCTTCAACTGCTCACGCGGGATACAAAGTAGAACTAACAGACAAAGACACCATCGAGTTCGGTGGTTATGTCAAAGCCGACGCACGGTACGTTACCGGTGATGTTGCCTATAAAGACTTCTGGACAGGTTCGGGTACGCCTTTGGCAGAAGACGCAAGCCAGTTTAAAATATTCGCTAATGAAACACGTTTCAATACTAAATACACTCATGGTGACGTGATGGCGTTTATTGAGATGGATTTTTACGGCGGCGGTGGTAACGAGAAAGTATCGAATAGTGCCCATCCACGTATTCGTCATGCTTTCATTAAGTATGACAAATGGTTAATTGGTCAGACATGGTCAACGTTTATGAACACGAGCGCTATTCCTGAAACTGCAGATTTTGCAGCAGCAGCGGTTGGCTTAGTGTTTAATCGCCAAGGCCAGATCCGTTATACCAATGGTGGTTTACAGCTCTCAATAGAGAATCCTGAAACATGGGGAACCGATAGTAACGGAGATAGCGCAAGTACCAGTAATGATAGTATTCCTGATTTCGTTGCTCGTTACAATTTTAAAGGCGATTGGGGAAACGTATCTGTAGGTGCTGTATTGCAGCAAGTCGACTCTGAGGTTAGCGATGAAACTGGGATCGGCTATTCAGTCGCTGGTCGCATCAAGACCGTCGGTAAAGATGACATCCGCTTTCAAGTACACGGTGGGCAAACGGGGCGTTATGTCGGTATAGCAGCAAGCCAAGGTTTAGTTGGCGGTGAATTCGAAACTCAGACCTCATATAGCTTTGCATACCGTCACTACTGGGACGATAATGATCGTTCTTCAATCTATGTTGGCTCAGTGGATACTGAACTAAGTAATCACAAACGATCGCAATGGGGCGTTAATTACTTCAAAGGATTTACGAAGCAGCTTTCGGTCGGCGTTGAGTATGGACAATTTATTATGGATGACGATGATTCACAGAAATACAGTTCCGATTTCTTACAGTTGTCTGCGAAGTACAGTTTTTAATTTGTGCTAACAATGATTGACGAACAACCGTTGTACCCCTTCAGCGGTTGTTTTAACGTAGTAGCTAGGCAAACATTATTCTCGCACAATTTTTCAATATCTTAATCAATAGCTAATTAAATACCTCCTCTGACTGTTTTTTACGCTGTTATTCTTCGCTAATTCGTATTAAAGTATTACCTATCTTTATAAATAGCCTTTTATGGCGCAATGTAGTTGTACAGGGAGCGATGCAGGATGGCACAAGAAAAATTTAGGTTAATAACACGTAGTGACTTTGATGGGTTAGTATCTGCGGTACTACTCAAGCATATCGGATTGATTGATGAGGTCTTATTTGTCCATCCCAAAGACATGCAGGACCAAAAAGTTGAAGTAACCAGCAAGGATATTACAACTAACTTACCGTTTGTCCCAGGGGTCCATATCGCCTTCGATCATCATATGTCGGAGACTAAGCGAAACGATGCCGGACTAAAAAATCACATTATAGTTCCGTCAGCGCCATCAGCTGCGCGTGTTGTGTGGCAATATTACGGCGGACATCGAGCATTCCCGAAAAGCTGGGATGACATGATGGACGCGGTCGATAAAGGCGATTCCGCACAATACAATATGGTCGAAGTGACCGACCCTAAGGATTGGGAGCTACTTAACTTCATTATGGATGCTCGAACTGGTTTAGGCCGTTTTCGAGAGTTTAGAATATCAAACTATGATCTAATGATGGAGCTTATCGGTTTGTGTAGCACCGTCGGAATTGAGGAAATAATGCAGCACGCTGATGTGAAAGAGCGTATTGCCTTATATTTTCAACAACAAGAATTATTTAAGGCGCAGGTTGAACGTTGTGCAACTGTGCATAATAATCTAGTGGTACTCGATTTGCGTGATGAAGATACTATCCATGCTGGTAATCGTTTTATGATCTACGCATTATTTCCACAGTGTAATATTTCAATTCACGCAATGTGGGGATTTAAGAAACAAAATACCGTGTTTGCGACCGGTAAATCGATATTTGATCGCGCATCAAAAACCGATATTGGCGACCTAATGTTGAAATATAATGGCGGTGGACATGATGCGGCGGGTACTTGTCAAATTCAAACGAATGACGCCCCTCGTGTTCTTCAGGAACTTATTGATAAAATTACTAGCGATGGCTGATTGCCAATGAAGCGGCCTAATCAGCCGCTTTAAAAGTGCCTGTGATACCGTGCCAGCATTTTAGCGTTAAATGAGGGATTAGGATCCGAAGTGGCATTTTTAGGTAGTGGCTACGAACAAAAATAACTAATGCAGCGATACTGTGCCTAAAATCCATATGGCTGATGTGATGCGGCGTAATCACGCGCAGATAGCACCAATCAAGCATTGAATTCCGCTGTTTACTCCATCGACGTGCTGGCCATTTGTGGACGCGATAATCACTCAAGTTAACCATGTCATAAAATAATATGCTGATATAGCGTGTTGCTAGGTCTAATTGATGTTCTAGGTTTAGTGTCTTTGCCCGAGCGATTAAGAGCGATGCGCTGTCTTGCTGATGCAATTGATGAAATTCAACTAACATCAATTGGATGTCGGTTAGGTCTCGCAGTCCTTTCTCAAGCTCGCCCTCACTGAATAAATGACATGCACTGTGGAGGATCATATCACTTAACGACATTGTTTTTACTCGATATTCAACACCAGCATATGTTAAATAATGCTCGGTGGCGATATCGAGCGCATTGACAATATTAAACGTCGATTTGTTGGTTTTAGGTAAAATATGATGATGCACATCCAATACTGTTTTTCGTTCAAGGTGAAACATCGGTGGGATTTCATGCATCCACTGTCGATAATATTTTGCATCGTAGGCACTGATACTCTCACCGACCCATCCGTGGTTCTCGAGTTCTTTTTCAGTCGCTTTAAGCTGGTCTAACGGTACCAGAATATCAATGTCGTTACAGGTACGTCCTTGGTGCGCTGTTTTTGCCACTACATAGGCTGCACCTTTTAGAAAGATTGGCAAAATACCAACGGCATTTAGACTGGCTACGAGCTGAGTGACCTCAAAATTTATTTCGCGGTGTTGGCAGCGTGTTCTGACTTCTGCACTCACGAGATGATTAGCGACGCGCGATGGAACAAATTTTTGAAGATTATGATGGCTTAGTATATATGACAGTCTGCCTGTCATATTAGACGCAGTTGCTTGGCGGATACACATTTCCCACTGCGCTACACTCATTGTTTCGACGAATGATGGCGTTTTCAATATGTTATTTAGGATAGGGTTCATTGGTGACCTCACGATGAAGCTTATCAAATATCTCGAGTGCTTCTGACAAGTTGTTATATCTAAAGCCGTAACACTGACTCTGAGCGACGGTACGTGATAATGCCTTGAAACCATCTTGACCAAGCGTGGTGTAATTGAAACAATGTGCAATCAACTCAACCAATGCAACACCTCTAGCCATCGGGGTTACGATTGACGACGTCACCTCTGGTGCATATTGAGGGAATATAATTAGACAGGGGCTCGCGGTCTGATTAACTAAGGTGATCGCATCTTTCGGTGCTTTTACGTGGGATAGATCGCCCTTGCTGGTGCCTTTAACAATCGCGCCAAATTGGGCGGTTGGGCAGAAGTCCTTGATGATATCGATAGATTCATTTTTGAGACAGATTGGACGGGCTAGGGGACTTATTTCGCCGTTCGCAATTGAAATTAACGCTTGCTCGTCGGATAGTAAACGCCATCCATGATGACACAGCGCAGCACATAGGGTACTTTTACCAGCACCTGGTACACCAGGTAAGATGATAGCCCGTCCGTCCTTTTCTACCACAGCACAATGAATAATAAGAAAGTGCATCGCATATTGCGCGATGGTCCAATTGAGACCCCATTCAAAAAACGCACAGCTTTGATCGACAGGTAATGGTTTAAACGGGCTAGTTTGGTCGAGTTTGAATTTTACTTGAGGCTTTATGAATCCGCGCAAACCTTTGGGTTTATCGACGCTGACGTGAAAATCTACAAAGTCTAGCTCAGATAGCACACGTGAGTCGCCATACAAATGAAAAATGTTATCGCATAGCGATTTGATTTGAGTCTGCAACTGGATATTAAACGGGCCAACCTTAAAGCGAACACCGTGTTGATTTATCTTGTCATAGAATTCAGCTCTACTTAAACCTGAAATTTTCAGTGTTCTGTCCTATATATAAAGCCCATGCTCTCTAGAGAGTCGAGGGTGTCCATGATAAGTTGATGTTGAGCGGGTGCAACCGCTTGTAGACAAGCGGTTGTTTCAAACTGAGGTTCTCCAATCACCGTTTTTAGCTGTTCCAATACAGGATGGTAGAGCACCGTATTACTGTTTTGAGGATTAAACAACACCACGCCATCCTCAAAAGAGACCCAGTGTTGGTCCAGTCGTATGGCTAATCGATATCTAACATTATGGTCCAGGGGTGACATCCGTATTATTATTATATCCGTTGGTACCTTCTAACTTATCATAAAGATTATCGAAAATTAAATTATTTGGTATCGTCATAAAATTAGATATCGCAGTTTGATATTCTGACATTAGATCACCGACATTGGCATATCCAGTGTACGCAATTCCAGGGTGCATAATATTGAGGTACGCTGCGACAACCGCTTTATCAACATCAGCGGAGTGACGACTTGGGCCATTTTGGGTCTTACCAATTAAAATAGCTTTGATCGAACTACCGTTTCCACTACTGAGTAAAGCCGATATCGAACCATCCGCATTCAATTTATTGGCTTTATAATAATTATCATTTGAATCGAGGCGTGCTAGTGGATTTGAACCAAAGATCGCCAAAAATTTAGAATTCGGTGAAATACCTGGTATTTGACCACTATTCCATAAACCACGATTGTTATACCACCACTGCGCGCTTCTTGCTGTTGCCTGGCAACTATGATTTGATAAGTTACCGGACAACGTTCCTGAATTTATACAGCTGTTGTCAATCGACCAACTGGGTTTGCTTACAAAGGCTGCCAATACTGGTGCAGTAATGGCAACTTTACTGATGAAATCTCGACGGCTTGACCCTGTTTTATTGTTAGTGTCCGTTTCTGTCGATAAGTTATTGTGCTCACTCATAGATCTATCCTTGTTATTTATCCTAAAAATCATAGTATCGATTAGTCATTTTTGCTAATTTATTGTACAAATTTTTTGATTATAGCGCTTTGGTGCTGCATATCGAATCTTGTTACCACTTTCGTTTCGAACGCCATTACGTGCATTTACTGGGCTGTTGCGTTGCCATTGGCTTTCATTTGTTACAATAGTCAATTATAATTCTGCGTTAATAAAAAGACTAAGTTGTTAGTCCCTTATCTAGAAGAGTATTTTATGGATGCACAGTCATTAAGCACAATCAAAAACAGTATCGTGGCGGTACCAGATTACCCGAAACCAGGTATCATGTTTCGCGACGTCACCTCGTTGCTTGAAGACCCGCAGGCTTTTGCTTTAGTCATCGACTTATTAGCGGCTCAATATCGCGATTATGCGATTACAAAAATTGTGGGTACCGAAGCACGCGGGTTTATTTTTGGTGCACCATTAGCTCTCGCACTAGGCGTTGGTTTTGTACCAGCACGTAAGCCAGGTAAACTACCTCGTGCCACTATTTCACAAGATTACAACTTAGAATATGGTCAAGATACACTTCAAATTCATCAAGATGCACTAACAGCCGAAGACAAAGTACTTATCGTCGATGATTTATTGGCGACTGGCGGCACGGTTGAAGCGACAGTCAAGCTTATCAGACATATTGGCGCAGTTGTTGAAGATGCTGCGTTTGTTATTTCGCTACCTGAATTGGGTGGTGAAGATCGCTTGAGTAAAATGGACGTAGCGTTAACGACGTTAGTGTCATTTGACGGTGAATAACACGCAATCGGCGTGAGCATTGATAGTATTTGAAAAGGATTGAACATGTCATATCAAGTTTTAGCCCGAAAATGGCGACCGAGTAATTTCCAACAAGTCGTTGGTCAAGAACATGTACTTCAATCCTTAATCAATGCATTAGAAAAACAACGATTACATCACGCCTATCTATTTAGCGGCACCCGCGGCGTTGGTAAAACGTCGATAGCGCGGTTGCTTGCTAAAGCACTTAACTGTGAGCAGGGGGTGAGCGCAAACCCTTGTGGCCAATGTAGTAGTTGTGTCGAAATTGCGCAGGGTAACTTTGTTGACCTCATTGAAATTGATGCAGCGTCTAAAACCAAGGTCGAAGACACTCGTGAGATTCTCGACAATGTTCAGTATAAGCCGACGCGTGGTCGATATAAAGTTTATTTAATTGATGAAGTTCATATGTTATCGCGCAGTAGCTTTAACGCATTACTTAAGACGTTAGAAGAGCCGCCTGAACACGTCAAGTTCTTGTTTGCTACTACAGAAACACAGAAACTGCCCGTCACTATCTTATCTCGTTGCTTACAGTTCAATCTTAAGGCGTTGTCGGTATCATCGATCACACAGCAATTAATTCATATACTGCAACAAGAGAGCATGAGCTTTGACGACGGCGCTATCTCCATGCTAGCAAACGCGGCTGACGGCAGTATGCGCGATGCGTTAAGCCTGACAGACCAGGCTATCTCATATTGTGACGATGTACTCACACAAGCTGACGTCCAGTTAATGTTGGGTACCTTAGATCCCAATTACAGCTTAAAGATATTACACGCGGTACTCGCACAAGACAGCGAAAATATTTTTGAGTTACTCGAAGAAATTAATAGCTTTGCGCCTGATTACGACAAACTGTTAAAACAGATTGCGTTAGACCTACATTTCGCGTCGATGGCTAAGGTGGTAAAACAGTCAATCCGCCTTGTCGACCAACCAGAACTTCTATGGGAAATAGCCAACGGCGCGTCAGCTGAGTTATTGCAGTTGCTATATAGCATTGTGCTGCAAGGACGTAAAGAACTTCCTTGGGCTAGTGATCCACGTTCCGGATTCGAAATGGTCATGCTGCGATTGTTAGCGTTCTTACCAATCGAAAAAAAAAACACCCTAGCTAGTGAAGAATTTGTTGTTCAGGCTGCGCCTTCCTTGACAACCATTTCAGACAACGAGCAGCCAAACAATGATGAGCCTGAACTTAAAGCATTAGAAGCGCAACAAGACAGTGTATTGCAACAAGCTCAGGCAATTAAGCAACAATCAAATGACATAATGGTAGCACCAACAGTCGTCGCACCATCAACCCAGCCAAATGAAGCAGAAGCTGTCCCCAATGAATCATCAATAAGTCCGCTAAAGGTTAGTGATAAACCCAACGACTCGATGATGGCTCCTGCGCAACAATTTAGTGAAGAAGAATTGCTAAATATGTCAATGGCGATGGCACATGAGGAACACGACATAGCGCCGGTCGACTTGTCTTCGACTAACACAAATGGATCTGTTATTAACAACCAATCAAATCCAACGAATCAACCTATTACGGGAATTGATCAGTTCTTGAAAGCGCGTCGTTCGCTAAAGGACAAGGTTAAGGCAACGAGCGATTCAGGTACTAGCGTAAAAAAGACTGAGGCAGTAAAGGATCAAGTAACACCTGAACCTTTACTGCGTAAAATGGTACCAAGTCCGGTTGCCGTTGCAGATGCGATTGATGAAAGCCAAGATGTTATTGGTCAAGTTACTAAATTGCCAGTGGAAGCAACCCCTGTTATTGATGATGGACATGCTGCATCGTTAGTGGTCGATCCCGCGACGTTATTAGCGCCTAATACTGAAGATTATTGGAGTAATTTACTCGACTCTATGTCAGTAGGCGGACGGATCAGGCAATTAGGGATCCATTCCAGTTATCAACTTGAAGGTAGTGTAGTGACCCTAACACTCGCATCGGCTCACCGTCATTTAGGCGTAGAAACCGCGGTTCAAACGATGCAGAAAAACCTTTGTTTAATATTAGATACACCGATCGAATTGGTGGTGAATATCGGTGAAGCGGATCAAAAAACACCGTTTACTATCGCTCAAGAATTGCATCAGCTTCGTCTTGGTCGAGCTGTTACATGTATTGAACAAGACCCGACTATCGTTGAGTTCATTTCCAATTTTGGGGCCGCAGTGGATGAAAGCAGCATTAAATATAGAACGATTAAAGCAATTAATTAACCAATAATCACCGAAGCTATTGTTTGTGATAATAGAGTTGGTAAAATATAGAAATCATTTACATTAAATAATAGAGAGACATTATGTTTGGTAAAGGCGGTATGGGCAACTTAATGAAACAAGCCCAAAAAATGCAAGATGACATGGCTAAAGCGCAAGCCGAAATAGCTAAAATGGAAGTCACTGGTGAGTCTGGCGCAGGTCTTGTAAAGATTGTGATGACCGGTAATCACAATGTTAAGAGTGTCAGCATTGACCCAGACTTGATGGCTGATGATAAAGAGATGCTCGAAGACTTAATTGCCGCTGCAGTTAATGACGCCGCACGTCGCGTTGAAGACACCACCAAAGACAAGATGGCTGGTGTGACTGGTGGCATGGAAATGCCTCCAGGGATGAAAATGCCGTTCTAAGCCATGAAATTTAGTCCACTTATTACTCAATTGATCGACGGATTAACGGCGCTACCTGGTGTGGGGCCGAAGTCTGCACAACGAATGGCGTTTCATTTATTGGAGCGTGATCGCCGTGGCGGCCACTCCCTTGCCAAAGCGTTAGAGCAGGCGATGAGTCAAGTACAGCATTGCCGCGACTGCAGAACGTTCACTGAAGATGAATACTGTCATATTTGTACCAATCCCAAGCGCAGTGAAAGTGGCCAATTATGTATTGTTGAAACGCCAGCGGATGTTATCGCGTTTGAGCAAACAGGCCATTTTTTTGGGCGATATTTTGTATTGATGGGGCATTTGTCACCGTTGGACGGTATTGGCCCGCAAGACATTGGTTTAGATAAGCTTGAATTGTTATTACAGGCGAATCAATGGACGGAAGTGGTATTAGCGACAAACCCAACGGTTGAAGGTGAAGCGACAGCACATTACATTGCCGATTTGTGTCGTGACTACGATATTAAAGCAACTCGTATCGCTCATGGTGTACCTGTGGGGAGTGAGCTAGAGTATGTTGACGGTACCACGCTTAGCCATTCATTTAATGGACGAGTAAGTATTTAGTCATATCGATAATATCTATTGAGCAGTGCCTGCGCTGCTCATATTCTAAAACTCCTCACCAAAATCAATTCAAGATCTAAGAGTTTGTCAAAGATATTCTGATGGCTGTCTATCACGGATTATTGTTTGTCAATTTAGATTTTTTAGCGTGGGAAAATCAAGAAGTGGTGCGCGATACAAGACTTGAACTTGTGACATCTAGCATGTCGAGCTAGCGCTCTACCAACTGAGCTAATCGCGCATAACAGAATGTGTTGTAAAATGAAAGTGGTGCGCGATACAAGACTTGAACTTGTGACATCTAGCATGTCGAGCTAGCGCTCTACCAACTGAGCTAATCGCGCCTTTCATAACAACAACTTGTTAACGAGGGCTATCTTAGCTATCCCCCTAAAAGGATGCAACACTTATTTAGAAATAACTGTTCAACTGCGCAGCGAATAACCAAATAGGGCGGAAGCGCTATTACTCACTATAATTTTCTAGTATTTATGTCACTATATATCGGTTTAATACTGTAGAGAATCATTATGTTCACCGGAATCATTCAAGCGAAAAGCACCATTGTCGAGATTACGAAGCTACCTGGGCTTTGGCGCTTTGCGATGGATTTTAGTCCGCCATTAAGAATTGGACTCGATCACGGCGCTAGCGTTGCCCATAACGGTGTTTGCTTAACGGTAGCGGGTCAGGACGAGCAGGCGGTTTACTTTGATGTGATGGCGGAGACATTAGACGTTACTAATTTGTCTGGTTGCGCAGTTGGCGATCTGGTGAACCTAGAGCGAGCGATGCGTTTTGGAGATGAAGTCGGTGGTCACATTCTTTCAGGGCATGTTCAATTAACCGCCAAGCTAATAGAACGTGAAGCAACTGTTGAAAACTCTCGGCTACGTTTTGGTTGCGATGCCAAATGGATGAAATATATATTACCCAAAGGATTTGCCGCCATCGACGGTGCCAGTTTAACCATTGGTAAAACGGGGCCTAACTGGTTTGAGGTATACTTAATCCCTGAAACACGTAAGCTTACTACGCTTGATAATAAGCCTGTTAACAGTGTTTACAACATCGAAATCGACAGTCAAACCCAAGCGATTGTCGACACGGTAGAGCGAGTATTGGCGAACCGCGAGCGAGCTTAATAAACTTGTTCGTCGTCCGCGTCGATCTTCAGTTCAATTTTAGCGGTATCTTCATTGAGATGGCTAACCAAATGCAATTCGCGACAGCAATTGGTGCATTCGTCATAATAGTCTTGGTCACCATTTGTTAGGTCGAGATTTAGGTGGGTGTGGTGTCCACAATGTGGGCAGACTACCGTAGTCGCTTTGATGTCGTTCATAAAAACTCCTCACGCTATGCACCTTGCGATGCCGTATGTTGACGTCCTCCGTCAACCGTCAAAATCTGTCCGGTCACATAATCTGCTTGCACAAGGTAACCGATGGCCTCCGCGATGTCTTGCGGCTGACCGATACGCCCTAATGGGATTTGACTGACAACCTGTGCTTTGTCTTCGTTGCTGATCCCGGCGCTAGGCCAAGCGATTGCACCTGGCGCAATACCATTGACACGTACCTTAGGCGCCAATTCGTTTGCTAAGGCGTGCGTCATCATCACCAAACCGGCTTTTGCCATACAATATACCGTATGATCGGTAAGTGGTCGGCTAGCATGTATATCACACATATTGATTACGACACCCTCACTGGCTGCAAGCAGCTTATGACAGGCTTTAGTTAAAAATAGAGGTGCAGTCATATTGGTATTAATAAGATCATTATAGTCACTAATATTGAGTAGTGATATGGGGGTTGGATAAAATGTTGAGGCATTATTCACTAATACGTCTAAGCGATTGTATTGGTTCTCTAAATACTCGCTGACGAGACTTAGTTGCTCAATGTTATTCAGGTCATGGCAAAAGGTGGTCGCCGAATCTTCCCGCTGCTGGTTGAGCTGTGCGGCTAATTCAACTGCTTGCTCACGTGACCGATGGTAATGAATAACGACATCAAAACCTAAATGGTGCAGGTGCTTGGCAGTTTGGGCGCCTAGTCGTTTGGCAGCTCCGGTAATTAGCGCGACTTTTCTCATAGCTTAGATTATCTACTGGTTTGGTTGATTAACGCTATTCTAACAAAGCTTGACTAAACTCGTAATAACTAAATGTTAAGCGCGCCGAGTTAGGCGTGGAATTTGTAAAGATCCGCTATGTGAACTTTAGCATTTTACTGCTATTGTTACTTTATAATCCAATTGGAGTAATGTAATGAGATTAGTATGTTATCTGGCCGGGCTGAGTATCTTACTTGGTTGTAGTAGCGAATTGAGTACGGAAAATCACGCTAAAGATGAAGCCGTGGCTAACAACGACCATGTCGTGAGAGCAAAAAAAATGAGTTGTGGTCACATGCCGCCGGTGAATAAGGAAAAACTTATCTTAATGCTCCGTAAAAGCAAGACAATCACGCCGGACATGTCGCCGAGCCAACAACAGAATGTGTTAATGAATTACCTCAAAGAAAAACGTGAGAGGTTTAATAAACAATGTCGATAATCAGACCTATTAGTTTTCTAGTGATCATAGCGTGTTGTAGCAACACGTATGCACAAACATTGCCAAGTTCGCACGCGATCGATCATGCGATCGTTAACAAAGAACGACTCGCTCATTGGTTAGAGCAACAGCAGTCTGACGAGAATGTTGAAACATTTATTGCAAGATATCAGGACAATAATCATCGACAATTTCGCAATGTAACGCGCCTTGAAAATAATAAGCGCCGATTGCAAAAAGGTAAACGACTCGCTCAGGGGACAACGACCTATCAATCAAATCTGCTTGCGGTGTTAATTGATTTCTCAGATCTCACTGCCAGTTCGCCTCAAATTAGCAGGGCGGATACCGATATGTATTATGATGACTACTCATTATCTCATTATAATGACATGTTGTTCTCAAATTCTGGCTTTGTGGGACCCAATGGTCAAAACCATCAATCAGTTGCCCAGTATTTTGATCAAGAGTCTGGCAACACGTTTAACTTCACCGGCGAGTTCAAAGGCTGGGTGCGCGCCGACAATAATGCTGCGTATTATGGTGGTAATGGCAGCATTATCACTGACCAAAACGTCGAAGAGCTCGTTGTTGAAGCGGTAACTAAAGCGGTAGCTAATGGTGTCGACTTGAGCCAGTTCGATAACGATAATGATGGCGTGGTTGATCATCTTCTTATTTTTCACTCAAGTATTGGCGAAGAAGCCGGTGGTGGGGCGCTTGGAGAAGATGCGATATGGTCTCACAGCTATTCAGTGGCAAATGCAAATGGTGGGTTTGCACAATCAATAGTTGGTTCAACGATTAAGATCGCCAATTACACAATTCAACCGATCGACTCCGCCCCCGGCGTTGTTGCACACGAATTTGGTCATGACTTAGGGTTGCTCGATGAATATGATCTCGTTGATATAAGCGTCGGAGCACCGGTTCAAGATTGGTCTATCATGTCCGGCGGTAGTTGGGTTGGCGCGATTAGCGGTACTCAGCCTACGACGTTTAGTCCATTAGCACGCGAACAGCTGCAAGACAGCCTAGGTGGTAACTGGATTAACCAAACAGTTATTGAGTCCACTAGTCTCGATAGCACTGTACAGCAGATTGTATTACAACCGGCAACAGAGCATGCCATCGGCATTAACCAGCTAAAAATTAGTCTACCGCCAACCACCGCTAAGTTTAAGACACCTCGCAGCGGTGACTATCTCTATCACTCAGGCCAGATAAGCGACACACGTGCGTCACTTGGTGTTGATATCACCTTGCCAGCATCGAGCGCGCTATTTCTGTCATTTTATGCGCAGTGGGACATTGAGGTCGATTATGACTATGTTCAATTGTTGGTCGATGGCGTACCTCAGTCAAATACGCAAACTGCGCTTAGCTCAGGTCTTTTTCCAAATGTTACGAATTACATTACCGGGTCGTCCACCACTGACGTGTGGCAGCTTGTGACGTTTGACTTAAACGCGTTTGCGGGTCAGCTAGTCAATATCGAGTTAATTTATGTTACCGATCCCGCGATTAATGAGTTTGGCATTGTGGTTGATGATTTAGTAGTGATGGACGGTTCTGATCTATTGTTTAGCGCCGATGGCGAACAAGTGAACACCTTGACGTTAAACGGTTTTAGCCGCATTACCGAAGATTTACCGTTAGAGCCGGTGAGCTATTATTTGCAATATCGTGATTTAACGGGACTAGATGCTGGCTTAACGGCTAAAAGTTATGAGCCCGGTTTGTTGTTATGGCTTGGTGATGAGAATTATACGGACAATAACGCGAGTGAGCATCCTGGGCATGGTTTTATTAGTGTTGTCGATGCCGATCAGAATCGAATTGGAAATCGAGATACCGCGGTTCAACTGCGTGATGCAGCGTTTAGCTTGTTTGATCAACAAGCGCATAGTCAAGATCAACATCTCGATGCACAGCCTAGCTTTATAGATACCACCGATTACAGCAGTGTCGTTGAACCGCAGGCCGGTGTGATTTTACCGATATATAATGTTCAGTTTGACGTTATAGCGCAAACCGATGATTCTATCACGATTGCATTATCGAAGCCGCCGCTCGTCATCGAGCTTGGCTTTACTGCAAATAAGAGTGATAAAACACTGACTCTCAGTTCTACCGTACGTTTTAATGACGGTGATGTTGACTACCTATGGAATTTCGGCGATGGCACCACATCGACATTGAGCAATCCAAGTCACAGCTATCAAGAGTTTGGCGTATACGATGTCAGCCTAACGGTGACTGATAGCGTTGGTACGACCGCAGCAATCAGTCAGTCCATAGTCGTCGCCACGACGTTAGAGACGAGACTGAGCGCGACACAAACGTTGATGGATAGCGTAATTGTGCTCAATATTGACAGTGGTATGACGCCATTCGACGTCAGTGTTGATTTCGGTGATGGTGAAACTTACCAACAAACTGTCCTTGAAGTCGGCGCGCTAACGGTTGAACACAGTTATGGCTTGTCGGGGGAGTATAATCTTGACGTCACAGTGATCGATGCGCTGCAGCAGGAAAAAAGCTATGGTGAGAAAATAACGATTCATTCGGGACTCACTGCCACGTTTACTCAAACCGTCAGCGATTTGAGTGTGGCATTTGTGTCGAGTATTGCCAATGGCCTCGGTGACAAGACGATAGAATGGGATTTCGGCGACGGCAATAGCAGCGCTGATTTGTCACCAACCCATAACTACGCGACAGCAGGCACCTATACGGTGCTAATGAACGTCACAGATCAATCTCAGCTCACGATATCTCAAACCACGACGATCGTTGTTAGTGCAAAAGTGGCAACAAACACCAGTACTAGCGCTGAAAGTAGTAGCTCTGGCGGTGCGTTTGGATTATTGATTTTGTTAGGCTTATTGGGCGCAATCGGAGTCCGCGGTTTTATTATCCCTAAATGGTTAAATATCCACCGCTAAGGCTATTATAGCTAGCAAGCGTACAAGAAAAGCTGTTAGAATCGAGACAATATGTTGAACAAACAAAAGAGTATATATAATGGGTCGTAGTTTTGAAAATCGCAAGGCGTCAATGGCAAAGACGCAAGGCGCAAAAGTTCGTGTGTATTCACGTTATGGAAAAGAAATATACGTCAGCGCTAAAAACGGTGGCGGCGATCCCGATAGTAATATCTCGCTCAAGCGCTTAATTGAAAAAGCAAAAAAAGATCAAGTACCAACTCACGTCATCGAACGTGCGATCGAAAAAGCGCTTGGTGGTGGTGGTGAAAACTACGAGACTGCGCGCTATGAAGGATTCGGCCCAGGTGGTTGTATGGTGATTGTTGATTGTCTAACCGACAATCCAAAGCGTACCTATACCGACGTTCGTAACTGCTTCATTAAGAACCACGCCAAAATTGGCAGTACCGGAACAGTTGCTCATATGTTCGATCATCTAGCGATCCTTCGTTATGTTGGTGATGATGAAGATGGCGCATTCGAAGCATTACTCGAAGCCGATGTTGATGTTAGTGACATTGAGAATGAAGATGGCAAGATTACTGTCTTTGCACCGCACACCGAGTTTTTCAAGGCTAAGACGGCATTACTAGCAATGGACGATAGCATCGAATTTGAAGTGGATGAGATAACATTTGTTGCACAAACAGAAGCGCCAATTACCGGTGACGATTTGATTAACTTCGAAAAGTTTGAAGCAATGCTCGACGACAGTGATGACGTTCAAAATGTTTATCATAACGCTATTATCGACTAGATTGGCGTTAAACAAAAAAAGACCGCAATGTTGCGGGCTATTTACTGAACTTGGAGCCACTAAATTAATTTTAGTGGCTTTTTTAATGCAGAATATTTATCAAACCCCCATTCCTGATGGATTTCAACTATAATTTTAAAAGCAAAAAGCTCCAATATCGTACGATTAGTTAAGTTTATTCAATTGGTTATACTAAAATGCACTCATTAAAACTATACTCTATAGTTAAGGGGAGCCTGATGAAAGATATACGCTGCATATTTATAGATACTGAAACGACAGGGTTATCGCCATTTTCAAAGGGCCATAGAGTCATAGAGTTGTCGTGTATTGAGTATATCGGTAACGTTAGAACAGGGAAGGTATTTAGTCATCTCCTCAACCCAGAAGGCAAAAAATCCACATTAAAAGCCTTTCAAGTACATAACATCCCAGATGAGTCGCTAAAAACTAAACCTACCTTTAAAGATATTAGCGATGAATTCATTCGTTTTATCAAAGGTGCGCATATCGTTGCCTTTAATGCAGTCTTTGATACTACCTTCTTGAATTCTGAGTTAAATCGCGCTGGTTATGCTTCTAGTGTTGCAGGTATTGGCAAAGATGTTTCATGTGCAATGGAAATGGCAAAGACCAAGTTTGGATTATCTCGTATAAGCTTAGATGCCGCATGTAAACGATACGAAATTGATTTATCGAGACGTACACATCATGGCGCGACGATTGACGCAGAGTTAGCTGCGGAGCTTTATTTCAAGCTTATAGATGACAAGGTTGCTCCACTTAAAAAAACACCGCAATCTAAGTCACACAAAGTCACGAAGGCTATATCCATCCCTAGAGCATACAAACACCCGGTAACAGGTAATTATGTTCAATTAAATTTTTGCAAAAATCCTGAATGTAATAATTTTGGTATACCGGCGAAAAACCCAAAAAAGAAGCCTGATGGTACACTTAATCGTGGATTAGGAAATGAATATAAATTAAGTCCTATCAAAGGTGTTAATGCATACACGCTTATATGTAAGTTATGCGGACACAGCACACAAATTATAAACAATAGGGCTTTTACAAACGAACAAATTCGAATTGAGGATATAGGAAAGCAAAAAGAACCATGCTGCCCCAACACAGGAAACCCGCATGATACATATGGTGTTCGCTATCAGAACGTAACAATTACTGATGAGTCTGGAACACGTATAGAGAGAGTTAAAAAACCAGCGTGTGAAAACTCGGGCAAAGGGATTTTTTCTAATCCAGGTAGGTATAAGCTTGATGGTAAAACAAGGAAATCTTCAACCTGGGTTTATGTTGATAAGAAACCAGGTAAACGAGGAAAGCCAGCCAATGAGCTTAGGTTTGAAGAAAAATCACCATCCCAAAGAGTGCTGTGTAAAAGATGCAACACACGTTTCAGTATAAAAATGGACTCTCAACAGCGTCATTATTTACGTGAGCATAATGAACCTATTTTTTTGAACCTAGTTAACAAAGGTATTGTTAATCGTGTAATAGAGCAATTTCAAATTAACCCGAAAACGCTGTATGACAAAATTAACTTCTTCTACGAACAATGTTTAGCGTTTGATTTATTTCACAATGGTGGTTTACAGGAAGCATTAAAAGGGAAGGAATTGAACCTAAGCACTGATAGACAGCATTATTTGAGTAACTGGGGGGATACCAATATCCCTATGCCTACACGTATTGTTAATACATCAACGGCAGACAATGCATCTGGTTATGTCTTTGCTGCAACCGTTAATTTTGATTTTACGAGCGATGCAGAGCATATAAAGCGTGAACATAAAGAAAAAAAGGAATTTGAGAAAGCCAGTTATTATCGCCGTTACGCTCAATACATACTGGATAATGAAGAATTACAAGAAAGTAGTGAGCTTAATCAAGAAGACATTCCCCTGCAAACGCCAGCTAAAGGGTTATTAGTCCATCAGACATACAGTATGCTGGCACATTTCAACCAACTCAAAAACACCTTAGCGCCATGTGAACATGTTAATTTATTCGCGGATAACGATGCAGGCTTTAAATTGAGTATAGGGGCTATATTCAATGACTGGGTTGAGAGTAGCAAGCTTAGTGCATTTCAAGTTATTACCGAACGAAGTGGTGGAAATAAGTTGCTCGATAAACAAAGTGGAGAGCAATTAAAAAAACGTTTTGAACTACTTAAAGAAGAAAACCCTGAAAGCTCTCAAAACCGCATTATGCGCCTTCTTTGGCAAGAGCAGGTAAATTCACGCGTCACTATGCCTGGCACTCGTTCAGAATGGATTGTAAGCCCAAATCCACGGTCACGTTTTGATGCGTTGTTACCGCTCACGCCCATCAGTGATGAGTACTTAGAATCATTAATCAATAAGATAGAAATGGCATCATTGAATGGTGTAGATAATTGGTTTCAAATATTGCGTCGCCACATCAATATGCTTGAGCGACCAGTAACCAGTGGAACCAATTCCAAACGCTGGAATGCATATGCTGGTTACAACCCTGAATGGATGGTAAAGCTATTAGAAATTAAAAGAGTGTATTTTAATTATTGTATGACGAATAAAAAAAGCATTACTGCTAATTCAAGTGAGGACAAAGCAATCACAACACCAGCAATGAGGCTAAGCCTTGTTGATAAAACTTATTTTGCTAACGATATCTTGAGTTTTAACCTGTTCCACAACCTCCTTTATTCTAGGTAGCTTTAAATCTGCTTAAAATCAATTGATGAAAATAATAGAAATGCCAGAGCCAAAAATTTTTATTAGTTTTAACTTCGACCACAATGAAACGAAAAAACACTATTCGTCGAACAGTCAAAAAAGTACGGATTGTTGACGTCAAAGAGGCAAGCAAGGGCTAACTAAAGCATTGACAATATGTAGCCCTCTTCATCCAAATTGGATTTAAAATACCTCTAGCTATATGATAAATACAGTTTATTTTTGTCTTTTTGCTTAGCTATTGCGCATAATTTCTTTGAATTTTTTTGCTTGGTGGCATCAAGCTCGTCATGATCAACATATGTCTTTGTCATTTACCCAATTAATTACATTTGCTAGCTAATTTCACATACACCTTCGCAAAATCCTCACCCATTCGCACAAAGCCTTCACTTAAATAGTGCCAAACATCTTTTTCGCTGTATGGATAGGTGTCGGATTGGGTCATATAACCGGCACAAATATCTTGTTCAACAAACTGCTGCTGGGCCAAATGGATTCGTTTGATGTAAGGCATAATGTCATCTTCTCCTAACTCGGAGTCGGTGATCTTTCCAAGAATGACTGGAATATCATCTTTTCTAAGTGCAGCTCTAAGCAGTCCCATTAGGCGAGTTAGATTATTAAAATAGGCGTTGGCTGAAGCTTCGCTCGTGTGGGCGTCGGCCTCACCTTGCATCCAGATAATGCCTGCTGGCATAAGAGTGTCGATTTCACCATCACCGTCGATGTCTGACGTTGAAAATGCATTTTTGATGGTGTTAAGGGCGAAATCATATTGGTTGTTACCATCTCCTTCTCGAAACTCAGGTGACCAATTTCCATAACCACTTTTTAGATGCAGCCCGGTTCCGCCTACTGCATATTTTATCAAGGCGATTTTTTTATTAGGAAACTGTTTAGACAGCGTTGCAGCAAAGCTGAGCTCTGCGCCAAATCGATTAGAATAGTGATTAGTTTTGCCATCCACCTTAAAACCTGCACCGTGACCAGGCTTTAATTTGGACCAATGGCCTAAGCCGCCGCCAGATTTATTGTCAAATACGCCATTACCATGGAATATCATCACATCCTGTTCTCCTTTTAATGCATCTGGAAGCTCATTTTCATAGCCATAGCCATCCATATTGGATTGCCCCCCCAAGAAGAATGTTAGGTATTCAGTAGTTGAACCAATGTTTGTAAAGGAAAGTAGTAGTAAACCAATAACTAATTTTGTCTTCATATTGATAGCTCCGTTTTTCTAATTAATGTGTTAATGACAACTCAACAAAGTCGAGAATATTAGCTCGTTACTCTTCCCTGAAGTAGATTAAATAAACGAGTTTATTTGAAGATATTCACCTCCCTATATGAATTGTATTGGCATTATCACCGTCTTCTATTTTCCATTTTAGTAAGATCATCGACTAGCATTGATTGAGTTAACTCGTCAGAGTCCTGATATTGATTACGCAATTCCATTAAACGCGACTGCATTTGTTGCTTCACCTTCGTATAAGCAGGCTCACTAAAAACATTATTCATTTCTTGTGGATCTTGCTGTAAATCATACAACTCCCATTCATCTATATCATAATAAAAGTGTATTAGCTTATATCGCTCTGTGCGAACGCCATAATGACGCTTTACCATATGAATACTTGGGTATTCGTAATAGTGGTAATACAAAGCATCTCGCCACTGTACCTTTTGTTGGCTAAGTAGTGGAACTAAGCTTTTTCCTTGCATTTCTTTTGGTATATCTACGTCCGCTATTGCTAACATCGTTGGGGCATAATCAATATTTTGAACAAGATTTTTATTGTTCGAGCCGGGTACAATATGATTAGGCCAGCGTATTATTAATGGTGTTCTAAAGGATTCTTCGTACATTAACCGCTTATCAAACCAACCATGCTCACCTAAATAAAAACCTTGATCGGAAGTATATATAACAAGGGTGTTTTCAGCTAAGCCAGATTCATCTAAGTAATTGAGCAGTTCACCAATATTGCGATCTACACTGTCGATAGTAGCAATATAGTCTTGCAGGTAACGCTGATACTTCCATTGGGTTAGTGCTTTACCTTGTGGTTTCTTATCGGCAAAGTCAGCATTGATTGGCCAATATACTTTGTCCCACGCGAGTTGCTGCTCTTTCGATAATCGATTATAGCGCTCTAGATAAGCTTCTTCATACCAATCCATAAATTCACTGTACCCGGCCTTGTTCAACACGTCGGGATGAATTTTATTATCTGCACTTAATGCCATATGATCACCGATGCGCATTTCAGCTTCTTTTGCTGCTCGGCCGCGGTTTTGATAATCATCAAATAGACTTTCAGGCTCTGGGTAGTGTTTAGTTGATAAAGCACTCAGCTCTTCTTGGTCAGGCCACCACTGACGATGCGGGGCTTTATGTTGATACATCAACATAAAGGGCTTTGATTTATCACGCTTGTTTTTTAAGTAATCTATACTACGTTTGGTTATAACATCAGTAACATAACCTTCTTCTTTTATTTTACCTTCAGCGGTTAAAAACTCGGGGTCATAATAATGGCCTTGATCAGGAAGCACCTGCCAAAAGTCAAAACCGGTCGGAGCCGATTTAAGATGCCATTTACCGATAACGGCGGTTTGATAGCCATTTTCCTGTAGTAGTTTAGGGTATGTCACTTGTTTGTTGTCAAAAACATCAATATTGTCTGTAACAGAGTTTAAGTGACTTAGCTTACCTGTCAGTGTTACTGCTCTGCTAGGGGAGCAGATAGAGTTGCTGACATACGAGCGATCAAAGCGCATACCTTCATTGGCAATTCTATCAATATTGGGCGTTTTATTAATGGTTGAGCCATAAGCGCCAATAGCTTGAAAGGCATGATCATCCGTCATAATAAATAGAATATTGGGTTTATTTTTAACTGCTGAGGAACTGTCTGCGTGCTCAGTGTTACTTACTGTTGCAGGCCTTTGTTGATGTTGAATGGTTGAGTCACTACAAGCAGATAACAGACTGCCAACAACGCAAAATACCAATAACAATTTTTGCTTAATATGTATATTTTTCATGATGTTTTATTATTAGTTTAATTCAAAAATATGGGTGGTTTTGGCTATTAGTGGTAGCGCTTTACCTAAAGAATGCTTTTTACCGGTTAATACCTCAGTAGCCATACTCTTATCATCTAGCATTTCATTAAAACGGGTTAAGTCAAGGTGGTATGCTTGCTGGTTTTTATTCATTACTATCATTACCTTCTCTTTGTCGTTGTACCTGAAAAATACATAAACGCCATCTTCTGCGGTAAACTGCATTAACTTGCCATCATGTATTACCGTTTTATCTTTACGCCAATTAAGTAGGGTTCTAAGCTGTTCTTGTGCCGACTTTTGCTCACGGGTTAACCCTTTTCCTGTAAAGGCATTAACTTGATCTCCTGACCAACCACCAGGAAAGTCTGCTCTAATTTCACCATGATCTCGTTTCACTTTGTCGTTGTGCATCAATACTTCTGTACCGTAATAAATCTGGGGCACACCGCGCATGGTGAGAATGTAATTAATCCCCATATGAAATAAATCAATGTCTTGATCTACTTGTGTAAAGAAACGGTTCATATCGTGGTTATCAGGAAAAGTAACTAACTCAGTTGGATCTGCATATAAGAAATCTTTTGCTAACATCTCATAGGTTTTGATTAAGCCGCTATTATAGGTTTTTTCTTCAGTAGCTAAGCCTTCAACTAGGGCATGTTGAATAGGAAAATCCATTAATGAGCGTAAACATGAAGTATAGCCATCATGATTTACTTTATCTGCTTGCCAGTATGAGACTATGGCTGGATCGGTTACCCATTCTTCGCCAACAATATTGAAATCTGGATATTCTTGCATGATCTCACAAGTCCAACGGTTCATGAAATCCTTGTCTGGGTAAGGGTAAGTATCCATACGAATACCAGCTAGCCCAGAGTATTCAATCCACCAAATACTATTTTGGATTAAGTAGTCAGCCAGCAGGGCGTTTCGTTGATTTAAATCGGGCATGGTCGCAACAAACCAACCGTCAGAGAATTGTTTTTTATCGTATTCAGATGCATACAAATCTTGAATGGTATTCCGTCGGTGAGAAGTACGACTGTACTCACCTGCAAAGTTAACCCAGTCGGCTGTTGGCGCGTCTTTAACAAACCAATGTTCAGTGCCAACATGGTTTAAGATCATATCCATGATCACTTTGATATCACGTTTACCGGCTGCCGTGATAAAGGCTTTGTATTCTTCATTGCTACCAAAACGACTATCTACTTTGTATAAATCAGTTGCCGCATAGCCATGATAGGAATATTTAGCCATATTGTTTTCTAAAACAGGGTTTAGCCAAATAGAGGTAAATCCCATCTCATCAATATAATCAAGTTGTTGGTGAATACCCGCAATGTCTCCGCCATGACGACCTGATTTATCTGCTCGGTTAGCTTGTTCAAGCATATTGTTCATATTATCGTTTTCAGGAGCACCGTTGGCAAAACGATCAGGGGTGATCAAATACATCACATCTGAGCTATTAAAACCTTCACGGTTTGATGAATTTTCTGTTCGAGCCAATAACGGATAATTGATACTCTGCACTTTCTTATCTTGGTTGTAAAAATCAATAACCATATCGCCCACTGAGGTATCGTCGCCAACAGTGAGGTATAAAAATAAGTAGTTAGGGTTTTCAACGGTAACTGTTTTGTTAATCGTTACCCCTAGGTGATTAATTTTAGGGCGTAAATGAGTAATATTATCGCCATATAGAAGAATTTGTAATGATTGATTCTCCATGCCCAGCCACCAATTTTCTGGTTCAACTTTTGAAATAGCTTGGTTTTGGCCATTGGCCGTCACTGAAAATATACAAAGTAAAAATATTAGGTAATAACGCATTCTAGTTTCCATAAAAATATTTTAAAGATAGATAATAGTCTAGACCAAGAGTGATAACCGCCTTACAATTACCAATACTGAGCCTAAATTGTCATTAAAATTAAGTTATGAATAAAAAACGTGTGAATTTAAAACCATTTAAAGAACAGTATTTACTTGATGAAAAAGATAAGTCAGTCAATTGCTATACGATGGTGCAAACTCATTTAGAGCCCTACTTTCATTTTCATGATGAATTTGAAATGACCTATGTTATTCATGGAAGAGGGACACAGTTTGTTGGTGATTATATTGGTGGTTTTGAGGCGGGAGAGTTGTTGTTAACAGGTGCTCGAATTCCACATGATAGGATTTCAGATAAAAGTGACACCCTCAAGAAAAAAGTCGTGGTAATCCACTTTTCGCAGTATTTAATTCAAGGAATTCCAGAGCTGAAGTCTTTAAGTAAGTTACTAGCGTTAAGTAAATATGGTTTACTTTTTGAAAATAAATATTTACCAAATAAAGTTAAAGCGTTGCTACTCGAGATAAGTCATGTATCAATTTTGCAGCAATATTTAAAAGTATTAGAAATACTGGAGCATTTATCACAGTTACCGGTAAATCAATATCGTGAACTGTCATCAATAAGTTTCGATAGTAAAGTATTTATTGATAGTCACCAACACCGACTCGGTGTTGTATCAGCTTATATCGTTGAAAATTTAACACAAAAATTATCACAGAAAGAAGTCGCAGATAAACTTAGCCTAACCTCAAGTTCTTTTTGTCGTTGGTTTAAACACGCTACAGGGAATACATTTGGTAACTATGTCAATAAAGTGCGTATTGAAGAGGCATGTAGACAGTTACTTTATAACCAAAAGACGGTATTGGTCATCGCGGGTGAGTGCGGTTTTGAAACATTAAGTAATTTCAATAAGCAATTTCTAAAAGAAAAACAGTGTACACCAAGGCAATATCGTAAAGAGAAGCAACAAGGTTCTACAAAAGCCATTCACATAAATTGAATGGCTTTTGTAGGTAGTTAATATTAAGTGTTAAGCGGGTACTTCTTCATTATTTACTTTCGATTGTTCTTGAACGGAGTCTTTAACAAAAAATACTGACAAAGCCGCTAATATCATTGAAGCCCCAGCCATCATCATAATGTAAATTGCTTGATTATCAAAAATTGCGGTTAATATCCAACCCGCAAAAATGCCTGAAACAATTTGAGGAGCAGCAATGGTAAAGTTGAATATACCCATGTAAACACCGGTCTGTTTAGCCGGTATCGAATCAGCTAAAATAGCGTAAGGCATTGCTAAAATAGCAGCCCAAGCCATACCAATACCCGCCATGGGTAAAATTAATGATATAGCACCTTGGGGTACTTCAAGTTGGGTAATACCTAAATTAACGATAGTTAATTCAGGGTTTTGCATCAGCATCATGCTTAAATAACCAATACCACCAGCGAGAAGTGAAATTGCGTAAGTGAGTTTACGACCAATTTTATTAGCTACTTTTGCCATAAATACTGACGAAATAGCAGCAAAGAACATATAAGCGGCGAAAATAATACCCACCCAGTCACCGGCAGTACCTTTTGCTTGAGCAATATGCTCTGGAATAGCAACCACTGAGTCAGCATACAAATCTTGTTGCAAGGAACCTGATATGAGCAAGGCTATTTAACGAATCAGAACTTCAGACCGCTATATTTAGCAACGACTGAGCATCTTGTTAGAATAAGTGGGGTAGTCATTTAATCAAATGATATGTTTGCTTGGTTTTGTTCTAGCAAAGTATATATAAAGCTTAGCTTATTGGATTTAATTTCCTGTTGGGCAAGTGCAAAATATAATTTTGCTTCTGCTGGTTTTCCGAGCCTGTGAAGAACTCTGGCTAAGTGAATTCGGCTAGAATTGATACCGATAGGAGAATCAATTATTTCGTAATACGACAACGCTTTAATATAAGTACTATAAGCTTTATTTAGTTTTCCACTTAGTTCAAAAGTCTCAGCATGGTGCGACAAAATGTCACCCTTTAGCGACCAATCTGAATGTGTTTTCAATATTTTCAGAGCGTTTGTATAAAGTGACGTCGCTTCCTGCCATTTTTCTTGCTTGGCACTTGATTGTCCTTGAATAAACTTAATATAAGCCGTTAGTCTGACGTCATTGGTTGGTAGCGAGTCAGCAAAATCTATCACCGCATTGGCGTCGTCAATTCTTCCCTGCCATAAATACAGGCGGCTTAAATACAATCTTGCGATTATAGATTCAGCATCAAGGGTCAGGTAGCTTTCAAAGAAACTGACAGAGGATTTCCAGTCAGACTCATAACTCACAATTGCTTGAGCAAATAATGCTTCATTAAACTCTTTTGCTGGGCTTGCTCTGCCATACGAAATGGGCTGAGAGGTAAACTCTGAAATTATTTCAGATAGATTTACTAATGCTCCATCTATGGAAGTATCAAATATGGAGCCTTGTTTTACGTCATTGTTAACATGAAACTTATAAACTAAATTGTAGTTATTGATTCCTCCATAGACATCAGTTTCAACAATGAGTGTGGCACCAGACACCTTAAAGATTTTATTTATATCTTCATCGGTATAATTCATACCAAGGCCAGCTTGGTGCATTAAGGTAGGTATTTCATCACTTTGATATATATATACCGCGTTGTTGCTTTTTAGTGATGCGATTACTTTTGCCATACCACCCATCCCTTGCCAATTATCCTTTGCATAATTCACATGATTTTTGACAGGTAAAACGACGATCTGGTGCTGGTAATTAGGAAAGCGCTGGGGAAAGTTTACGTATAGAAAGAGAACTAAAATGAAGGTGATAAAAGCTGCGTACAAGCTAGCTTTATAACCGATAAAATTATTTAGTCTGATTGGCGCTTTATTAGAGTGTAAAGGGATCAGAGCCTCGGTAAATTCATATCCTCGCCTTGGGTAGTTGAGAATAACTTTCGGCTCTGAGAACAGCTTTCTGATTTCGGTAATAGACTGAAAAACCACTCCCTCGTCAACTTTCACATCGGACCAAAGCTGCTCTAGTAATTCTTCTTTGCTAATTATTTCGCCTTTTCTATTTGCTAAATATAGCAATAATTCTAACGTCTTAGGACGGATGGGATTTGAATTATGGGGATCAGAGATAGTTCTAGCGGTCGTATCAAGTACTAATTCACCTATTTTATATTTCATAGAACCAAATAGCTGCTAATGCCCCAGTAGATTAACCTCTAATTTTATTCCACTTTGTGTGGCGTATATTAGAACGAATACTAATTTTAACTGGTTGAGTGACTAAATTGACAGGAATTATTTAGATATTTTCAGAAACTAAGGCTTTTATTAGCTCTAATAAGCCAACTCAATTTATACAGTTGGTGGCAAGTAGAAGTCTGACTCTACACATGGTGCTAAATAAAAAATTTTCTTACCCTAACTCGCTTTTGTCCAAATAAGTCAGAACGACCGCTATGGGCTCGATAGTTGATACTCAGACAGGCAAACTAGAATAGCCATCAATGTCCGCTCTAGGTTACACAGTGATCATATCAAGACACCTCTACGACCCTTTTAAAAAAGCGATGAGAGCTATTTCTATATCAATAAAGATGTAGCTAATACCTTTAATCATTCACTCCCACCTATGATTGAACTGTAAATTTGCAATGGCGAATTCAATGTAAGCAATTGAATACAGTGAACTAATCGTACGTTCAGTGTGCTTTCCATGCTTTCACTCCCGGATAAAAGCACGTTATAAACAATGATTTATTTGATTGCTGCCATTAAAAAGCCACTAAAATTAATTTAGTGGCTCCAAGTTCAGTAAATAGCCCGGCAATGTTGCGGTCTTTTTTTTTACTGTTTTTTACGGCTTTGCTACAGGATTATTAGCGTTTCCACTTAATCAAGTTAAACTCATTAGCCGATTTTTGATTGGCACGTAACAATACGCGGGCATAGACGAGGTCGAATTCATCATCTTCCATTAGTCCAATTCGCACTTCAACATACTCTTTATCTAACTGGTCGTGTGTCACATCAGGTAATTCAGACCAATCATTGAAGGCGCTGACTAATTCGACTGCACCTTGTGTATCACAGTGCTCAATATAATATTCAAGGTCAGGACGGTCAATACGTTCAGCCGCTTGGTCTTCAAATAAGTCCAACGCGAACTCAATTAACAAATCACTATCTACTGCTATTGGTTTTGACATATTAATATTCCTTAGTTCACCAACATGGTGACAATTTATGGCGCCATCATAAACTACTTTGCACTATTTTTCTGTTAATTTGTTCAACAACGCTACTTAGATGATTAAATTTTGAGATATTTCCTTTGTAACAGCAATGTAGCTTTACATGAAACCGCGCCGCACCTAAAATTGGCAGCATTATAATAAACAATTGAGCGATCCATTTTATGACTACCTTAACGATTACCCGTCCTGACGATTGGCATCTTCATTTACGTGATGGTGATGCTTTAACGACAACCGTTGCAGACTCTTCACGTTACATGGGACGGGCGATTATTATGCCTAATTTGGTGCCGCCTGTTGTCGATACACAAGGCGCGTTGGCTTATTATCAACGGATTATCGACAATCGCCCAAGCGATAGCGCGTTTGAACCATTGATGGTGATTTACCTGACTGACAAAACAGACCCGAGTGAATTAGAAAAAGCCCATGCAACAGGAAAAATCGTTGCGGCAAAACTCTATCCTGCAGGGGCGACAACGAACTCCGATTCTGGCGTTACTGATGTCAATAATGTGTACGGGGTGCTCGAAGTGATGGCCAAGCTAGGCATGCCATTGTTAGTTCATGGTGAAGTAACGGATGCCGAGATTGATATTTTCGATCGTGAAGCAATATTCATTGAGAAAATCTTAAGCCAAGTGGTGCAAGACTTCCCAACGCTAAAAATCGTGATGGAGCATATTACGACCAAACAAGCGGTCGATTTTGTCACTAGTGCGCCAAGTAATGTCGCGGCAACGATCACCGCCCATCACTTATTGTATAACCGTAACCACATGTTAGTCGGCGGCATAAAACCACATTTTTATTGCTTACCAATCTTAAAACGTAACACGCATCAACAAGCGCTAATAAGCGCAGCGACTAGTGGTAATACAAAATTTTTCCTTGGCACCGATTCAGCGCCACACGCCAAAGACAAAAAAGAAGCCGCCTGTGGTTGTGCTGGTGCGTATACCGCCTTTGCAGCGATTGAGTTATATGCTGAGGTGTTTGCGCAAGAAAATGCGTTAGACCAACTCGAAGCATTTTCCTCTCATAATGGCCCCGATTTCTATAACATCGCGCGCAATAGCGATACCATCACATTGACTGACGAACCATGGACTGTACCAGCCACTCTAGCACTAGGATTGGACAACGTGGTGCCACTTAAAGCCGGTGAAACAATGGCGTGGTCAGTGAGAGATTAAGGTCTTTAGGTTACGCTCGTACTTAAGGGGGATAGCGTGAACAGAAGCTCGCCTATTTCCACTGTTAAGCTTTATCTTTAAAGTATTGTATACTATAAATAATTGTAAGATATTGATTAACGGTATCTTTGAGTTTAAGTAAAAGGATCATCAATGGATCAGTTTGATAATCACATCGTGTTATTAGGTAATATTGTCAGTAAACAAAATACGCTTAAATATTTTGCTGACGGTAAGGCCGTCTTATCGCTGCAGTTACTCACTAAACGAAAGTGGCGTGATAGTGCAGGGCAGTGGCAAGAGTTTTCGAGTTACTTTAATGTCACCGTCCTTGGTAAGTCAGCAGAAGCGCTAGCACAACAAGCCAAACCGGGTCTTGGGTTGTATGTACGTGCTCAGCTGCGAGAGAAAACCATCAAAGGTGGCAGTATTAGTGGCGTCCTTGAAGCGAATTCGGTGCAACTAATTGATAAAGCGAGTTCAGTTAATTGGAATCAAGCGCATATTAACGCTCGACTAATTTCACGTACACCATTGGTGCAAACCATCAATGGCCAAGCGCTTATTACCTTAAGCGTTAACATTAGCGATACGGTTGATAAGGAACAGTTGGTGGACGTTAAGCTAAAAGGAGCCACCGCGAAACTCGTTGCAAGCCAACTCGAGGATGGTATTAGTGATGGTGTCAATGTCCTGGTAGAGGGCTCTTTAAACTCACAATCGAAAAAAATTGACGAAGAGTTCAGCCATCAATATTGGATTGATGGTCACACCTGCGTTTTATCAAATCTTTAGTTCTGGGATCCTTATGAAGTATATTAAACCCCTGTTAGCTGGCGCGATTGCGTTAGCTATTGTTGGATGTAGTGCCACTCAAGCGAGTAAACCTGTCGATCCTAATAGCATCGATGGTGTGTTACCCCATAACTTACGCTGTAGTGAAACGGTGACGATACGTTATCAATCGTTATCCGGCGATGCTCTTGAGCTGGCGTGTACTACGCTTGGCAAAATCCAAAGCCGTTTTCATCAGTTGTTAACCACTAATTCGATACCGGTGGCTGATGATAACAACACGGTGTTTCGTGTTAACGTTTATGGATCTGCTAATGATCTTAATCGCCGCAGCCTAGCGCATTTTAATATCACAGCGGATAATCCGATTTATCTCGAAGGATTGCCAAGCTTAGCGGGCAAGCATGCAGAATTTGTCAGTTACGTAGCCCATGAGTCGATCGCTGGACTTGACCGCGGATTCGTTCAATATTTAGATGGCCGCTTCAATCTGTATGGCCAATACTGTGAAGGCTTACATGATGACCGAACTAAGGGCTGCAACAGAGCGACGCCATTGTTTCCACATCTAGTTTGGTGGATGGAAGGCATCAATTCATATGTGGCTAAAGGCGATGACAATCCAGCGGCAATTGCGATGATAAAGCGCCAACGGTACCTGTTGAGCGATCTATTTAATACCAGCTATCATCGTAATGGTGGTCAAGACCGTATCGGTCACTTTAGCTATCTCGCGGTACGTTATATGCTGGAACATCAGCAACACCGCGTCGAAAGAATGTTATCTTTTACCAGAAAAGGCGACCTCGAAGGCTATCAAGCATTGGTTAAGTCATGGGGGAGAACGATGGATCAAGACTTTGATCGTTGGAGTAAGCGATTATAATTGGCAGATAACAGTGTTAAAAAAAGCGAGTCAGTTGACTCGCTTTTTTGTTGGGTTAAAGAACTAACCTACTATTTAACGCGCATGCCTGGTTGTGCGCCTTCTTCTGGGTTAAGTATCCAAAGTTCTTCACCGCCAGGGCCAGCGGCTAGCACCATACCTTCAGACATGCCAAAGCGCATCTTACGTGGCGCAAGATTTGCGACCATCACCGTAAGTTTTCCTTCGAGTTGTTCTGGCTGATAAGCTGACTTAATGCCAGCGAATACTTGGCGAGATTCGCCGCCTAAATCTAGTTCTAAACGCAGTAATTTGTCCGCGCCTTTAACATGTTCCGCTTTGGCGATTTTAGCAATTCGTAAATCAATTTTAGCAAAATCTTCAAAGCTAATCTCCTCACTGATTGGGTCTTTCGCCAGTGGTGAGTTAGGATCAAGAGCAATCACCGGAGCTGATGGTTCGAGGTTCTCTTTAGAGTCTTCTACCATTGCCTCTACGTGTTTCATGTCTACTCGCTGCATCATCGCTTTAAACTTATTGATCTTGTGATCTTGTAAGTTTACATCGATGCTATCCCACGTTAATTCGATGTTTAGGAACGATTCAACTTGAGAAGCCAATGTTGGTACGATTGGCTTTAAGTAGGTAGTAAGAATACGGAACAGATTGATACCGACACTACAGACTTGTTGCACTTCATCGCTTTTGGCTGGGTCTTTCACTAGTTGCCACGGTTCTTTGTCGGCAATGTATTGATTTGCTTTATCCGCTAGCGCCATTATTACGCGTACGGCTTTTGAGAAATCACGCGCTTCGTACAACGCTGCTATTTCATCTTTGGCGGCAGTAAACTCTGCAATTAACGCTTCTTCGCTATTAACTGGTGAAAGTGTGCCATCAAACTTCTTGGTGATAAAACCTGCACAACGGCTGGCAATATTGATCACTTTACCAACAAGATCTGAATTGACGCGCTGAGCGAAATCTTCAAGGTTTAAATCTAGATCATCAATCTTACTGGTCAGTTTAGCGCCGTAGTAATAACGTAAGTATTCTGGATTCAAATGCTCTAAATACGTACGCGCTTTAATAAACGTGCCCTTAGACTTTGACATCTTCTTACCATTGACCGTCACAAAACCATGAGCATAAACGCTGGTGGGTTTACGAATGTCTGCGCCTTCAAGCATTGCAGGCCAGAAAAGCGAATGGAAATAGATAATATCTTTACCGATGAAGTGATAGAGCTCAGCGGTAGAGTCTTTCGCCCAAAAGGTATCAAAGTCGATTTCAGGGTTCTTGTCACATAGGTTCTTGAAACTACCCATGTAGCCAATCGGCGCATCTAACCAAACATAGAAGAATTTGTCAGTGGTACCTGGAATGTTAAAGCCAAAATAGGGTGCATCACGGCTAATATCCCAATCTCTTAAGCCATCGGTGAACCATTCTGCGAGTTTGTTGGCCATTTCACCTTGGAGTGAACCACTACGAGTCCATTCTTTTAACATCGCTTCAAACTTTGGTAATTCGAAAAAGTAGTGCTCGGACTCTTTCAGAATTGGTGTCGCGCCTGATACCACAGAACGTGGGTTTTTAAGTTCCACTGGGCTATAGGTCGCACCACAACTATCACAGTTGTCACCATTTTGATCTTCGCTACCACAGCTTGGGCAATCGCCTTTGACAAAACGATCAGGCAAGAACATTTTCTTTTCAGGATCGAACAGTTGCTCAATCACTTTGGTTGAGATGTAACCATTGTCATTTAAGCGGTTGTAGATAGTCTCTGCAAAATGACGGTTCTCGTCACTGTGAGTCGAATGGAAGTTGTCAAAGGCAACACCGAAGTCTTTAAAATCTTGTTGATGCTCTTGATTGACTTGGTCAATCATTGCTTCTGGCGTAATGCCTAGTTGTTGAGCCTTAAGCATAATTGGCGTACCGTGAGCATCGTCCGCACAGACGTAATGACACTCATGACCGCGCATTTTCTGAAAACGTACCCAAATGTCTGTTTGAATATATTCAAGCATATGGCCTAAATGAATAGGACCGTTGGCATAGGGTAGTGCACTAGTCACTAATATTTGTCGTGTTGATTTAGAAGTTGCTGTCACGTGTTAACTCGCCTTTGATTGCTACGTCGACTTATCAGTTTGTTTTCTGGTCACTTGTGCGAATATTCGCCGCCAGAGCCAACCAAACAAATAATGTCCTATAAAATGGCGCTTATCATAGCGTACAAAGGCTTTTAATTCATCCGTATTTCGTGATTTGTTATCGAAAAATGGCGCTAAGTTGGGTACAATAAGCGAAAATCTTAATCAACTAATCCTTGGAGCAATATGGGGATTTTCTCAGCAAATAAAATATGTGTTGCGGACGCGGTCAAATCGACCTTGCGATCGGCTCATTTGCTCGACTTAGCAACGCCATATCTCGCCGTTACGAATGTACTTAGCGCGACGTTGAAGGCGAAGCACTTAAGCCTTGAGGTGGTGATTGCTATCCCATGCCTGCATTTACAAGATCAGATTGAAGCGCAGTTGAGCGAACTGTTAACACACACACTGGACTTTGCGCAGCTTACGCTGCAACTAAGTTTTAGTGCAAAGCGTATTAACACCAGTAATACTGCCGCGTCTATTAAGCAGATTGTGCTTGTTGCCTCTGGTAAAGGCGGCGTTGGTAAATCAACTACTGCTGCTAATTTAGCATTGGCGCTACAATATGGCGGCGCGCGTGTTGGATTGCTTGACGCTGATATTTACGGCCCGTCGGTGCCGTCAATGTTTGGTTGTAGTGAGCACCGAGCGGCGAGTGAAGACGGTAAGCTGTTAGCGCCGGTTGTGGCACATGGCATTGAAACAATGTCGATCGGCTACTTAGTGCCAAAGGAAGACGCTACAGTATGGCGCGGCCCAATGGCGTCACGTGCACTGGGTCAATTGCTCAATGAAACAGCCTGGGGGAAACTCGATTATTTAATCGTTGATATGCCGCCAGGCACTGGTGATATTCAATTGACCATGTCAGGTCAGGTGCCTGTATCGGGCGCTGTTATTGTCACTACACCGCAGAACTTGGCGTTAAATGATGCTCAAAAAGGTATCAGTATGTTTAACAAGGTAGATGTTGCAGTACTAGGGGTCATTGAAAACATGAGCTATCACCAGTGTAGCGCTTGTGGTCATCAAGATCCTGTATTTGGCGAAAATGGTGGTAACGCCCTCGCCACCAAAAATCGAATTGAATTACTAGGGAAATTGCCGTTAGTGGCACAAATCGCAATGGATATAGAAGCAGGCACGCCAACCTTGCTTAATGCGCAGAATCATCTTAGCGCTCCCTATTTAGCGATCGCACAGGCACTCACTATTAAACTTAATCAAACCAATTTGACCATCGCGACGATGGCCACCGGAGAATAAAATGAAAGACTGTATCTTCATCGCGATAGTAGGCGCATCAGCGTCAGGAAAAAGCCTACTTGCTCAAACCATCGTTAAAGAACTTATTGATGAGGTTGGGAGCAACCAAATTGGCGTGATCAACGAAGATTATTACTACCGTGACCAGAGCCACTTATCGATGGAAGAGCGCGTGTTAACGAATTATGACCACCCGAGTTCGCTTGAGCATGACTTGTTAACTGAACACTTAAATACACTACAACAAGGGGGCAGTGTCGAATTGCCGCAATATTGTTACTCAACGCATACTCGAACAAGTGATACGCTAAGTATGGGTAATAAACGCGTTATCGTACTCGAGGGCATTTTGTTGCTGACCAACCCGAAATTGCGAGAGCTATTCCATGCGTCTATCTATATGGACGCACCGTTAGATATCTGTTTAACCCGTCGCTTATTACGTGATGTTCAGGAACGTGGACGCACAATGGACTCAGTATTAGCACAATATCAAAAAACTGTACGACCAATGTTTCTACAATTTATTGAACCTTCAAAGCAATATGCTGATATTATCGTGCCACGTGGTGGTAAGAATCGCATTGCAATTGAAATGCTTAAGTCAGAAATCAACCGTTTGTTACACCGATAAAAGGAAGACATCAGTATGCGTTTGAGTGACGTAGATATCGTTAAATATCTAGACCAAAAGAAAATAGTAATAGAGCCTTCGCCGTTAGTAGAGACCATAACTGGTGTTACTGTTGATGTGCGCCTTGGCAACAAATTTCGAGTTTTTGAAGGGCATAATGCACCATTTATCGATATCTCTGGTCCAAAAGCCGATGTTCAAAAGGCGCTTGATAGCGTGATGAGCGACGAGATTATATTGGAAGGTGACCAGCCTTTCATCCTTCATCCAGGTGAGCTCGCATTAGCAATGACGTTAGAGTCAGTGACGTTACCCGCAGATATCGTGGGCTGGTTAGATGGACGTTCCTCATTGGCGCGTCTTGGTCTAATGGTCCATGTCACCGCGCATCGTATCGATCCAGGTTGGTCAGGAAATATTGTATTGGAATTTATTAATGCCGGTAAACTTCCATTGGCGTTACGCGCTGGTATGCCGATAGGAGCGCTTAATTTTGAGCTACTATCTAGTCCCGCTAAATACCCGTACAACAAGCGTACTGATGCAAAATATAAAGATCAAACTGGTGCGGTCGCATCGCGTATAGGGCAAGATAAGTAATGGCATTTGGTGCTTGGGTAAATGGTGTTGCGACGGATCAAATCAGCATCAACGACCGTGGCCTGAGCTATGGCGACGGATTGTTCACCACGATGTTGGTGAGTAACGGAAGTTGCTGCTTGTTACCCGAGCATCTCAGTCGATTGCAAGATGGCATTAAACGACTGGCTATTGCACAAATAGACTTTAGTCAGTTGTTGGAGCAGCTAACTACAGCGGCTAACGTCCTAGAGCACGGGATAATCAAAGTGGTGATCACTCGCGGCGCTGGCGCGCGGGGGTATTCAAGCCTTGCATGTGATACGCCGACGGTTATTGTCACCACATCACCACTTCCGAGTCATTACCCAGCCCTACGTAAAAAGGGTATCAATGTCGGCGTTAGCACCATTGCGCTAGGGCTTAATCCCGTTACGGCCGGACTGAAACATCTCAACCGGTTAGAACAGGTATTAGTGCGCCAACAGATTGACCAAGAAGGATGGGATGACGCTATCGTGCTCGACTGTCAGGGATATATTGTTGAGAGTAATCTTGCTAATATTTTTTGGCTAAAAGACGGCACACTCTACACACCAAGTCTTGAATTTGCCGGTGTTGAAGGGATAATGAGAAACGCGGTGTTGGCGCAAGCACAAGCGATGAATTATCAAATTTCAATCGATCGTTATCGCTTAAGTAGCGTGATGGACAGCGATGAAATATTCATCACCAACAGTTTAATGCAGGTTGTTCCGATCACGATGGTCGAACAACGCCACTATCCTATTGGTTCACACACTCTCTCGATTGCAGCAGCGGTCGTCATTGAGGACGGAAGTCATTAACGTTAGAATAAAAAATCTGTGTAAGCGTATTTTCATGCTTATCATAATCTTAGCTATCATTTCTGGTGGTGTTGTGACATACGCGAAGCATTGGTTAGCAATGTTTACTGACACCCCACAACCGATTATTACCGAGCAATTATTTAGTGTAGTAAAAGGAGACACCAGTCGCCGCGTTATTTCGCGCTTAGCTAAGCAAGGCATGATCGATAATGAATATGCGTATCGCGCCATGCTGTTACAAGAACCAGCATTAGGTAGAATGAAGATTGGTCAATACCGCGTAACGGCGCTGATGACGCCTCGCGATCTGTTCACGCTGTTAAGTAGTGGTGTCGACGCACAGTTCACCATTACCTTAGTTGAAGGCACCAGTTTTTCGCAATGGTTGGACATAGTGAATGGTAATACTCATATTTCTGTCAGCGACGATCAAACCTACGATCGTTTTAAGCAACCGGGCATCGTTGACAATTCAGTCTATCCAAATGCGGCACTGGAAGGGATGTTCTTTCCCGACACCTATCATTTTTCGGCGGGCAGCAACGTCAACACGATCTTAACCCGGGCCAATGATAAATTAAGGTTGGTATTGGAAAAACACTGGCAAACACGGCAAAAAAATCTACCACTTTCTTCGCCATACCAAGCCTTGGTGCTAGCGTCTATCATAGAAAAAGAAACTGCAATCGCCAGTGAACGCAAAACGATAGCGTCGGTATTTGTTAATCGCCTACGTAAACGCATGCGACTACAAACTGATCCTACAGTGATATATGGCGCTGGTGCCTCTTACGATGGCGATATAACCAGAGCACATCTTCGAGATAAAAACCCCTACAATACTTATAGGATTAAAGGGCTACCACCAACACCTATTGCGATGGTCAGTGAGCAGGCTATTATTGCGGCGTTACAACCAAGCAACACACCTTACCTATATTTTGTTGCGGCAGGTGATGGCGGTCATTACTTTTCAAAGACGCTAAAAGAGCATAACAAGGCGGTACGCCGATACTTAGCACTTAGCCGATAACCGTTATGTGCTCGGGAAATCACCGTCGGTCACTCGAGATAACAGTGCGGCGGCTTGTGGGGTGTGGAGTAGTGCTTGCTGCGCTTGTGCTAATTCGTGCTCTGAAATATCCTTATGCTCAAACCGCATGCTTAATTCACTGATGATCCGTGCTTCATATACGTAAAGGGCCAGCGGACTTTTTCTGTACGCTGCTGGACATTGCGAGGCACGGTTTAGGTTGGCTTGAATGACCAGCACATCCAGAATAGCCTGTGGAAACCCCCAGTGTTTGGCAATATGATAAGTTAGTTTCTTAGAATTTTTACACATGATCTGCTTAAACCAGACCGAGTTTGGACAACTATCAGGATGAGCGACTGAGAACGCCTCCAGCAATAATTGATAAATAATCACGTCACCTAAACGACAGATCAAGCCAATTAAATATCCCTGGGCGGCGTACTCTTTGTCATCAGTGCTCTCTATTAGGGCTTTTGCATAGATACCATTACTCAGGCTATGTTGCCAAATACGTTTGCCATAAAGCTGAAAATAGATATCTGCCTGAGGCACTAACTTGCTCATAAATCCGTTAATTACACCCTGTGACAAGCCGTCAACGCCCAATCGCATAAACGCTGACCGAATATCAACGACATCTTTACCGCCACGGCTATAAAACGACGAGTTAGCGAGTTCAACGACTTTGGCAGCTATCGCTGGCTCTTGTTGAATTAAGGCAACGATTTGCTGCGTGTCAAAATCGCTCTTATTACTCAATTCCATTAGTTTGCCAAGGGATAACGGTAATATCGGCAATGAGTCTAAGATAAGAGCTGGCTTGTTAATTAAACCCTCGATGCGCTGTGCAACAATCAATGATAAGTCATCATTTTGTTGAGCCACTACGTCACTCTTCTTGCCAAACAGAAAGTCATAGAACTGGTGTTGATATAAATCTTCGATGGTAGGTTCCGTAATGGTTTGTGCGGATACCTGTGGTATAGAACGAGTAGAGGACACATTAGAGGTTATCGGCGTATTCCCATGTCGCGACTCTTCGAAAAAATACATGTTGGATGGTGACTTCGGTGATTTACCAAGTAATCGCTTGACCAGTTTTTTAAACATATATACAACCTAAAAGGGAGAAACTAAAAGGGGATGCGCTACATGATATTGTATATCAATGCCGTTTGATAATTATAGCATAGCAATATAACGTAAGGGTTAATTAGCGTGCGGAGTAGCTGGCCCAATCACCAAAAACTGATGCGGATCAATATTTAATAACTTACTAGAAAAGTTTTGTATGTTTTGTGCTCGCTCACCGCATGCTAATTTGTTATATCGGGTTTAAACACGGTTCTACTTTGTATTGTTATTGTGTGGCGGTGTATACTAGTACGTCGCGTTAGCATAGAAATCTACTGTTAAAATTGTCTCAACGAAAAGACTAAGAAGAGTAAGTAAAGAATGCCTAAATTTATCGTTATCGAAGGCCTTGAAGGGGCGGGGAAATCCTCAGCTATCGCAGGGGTACATGCCATTTTAGCTAAGCACGGCATTACCGATGTCATAGCGACTCGTGAACCTGGTGGTACGCCGCTCGCAGAAGAAATGCGTAAATTGGTTAAAGAGCCACACCCAACAGAAGAGTTGACAGAACAGAGCGAACTATTACTCATGTATGCTGCGAGAAGTCAGCTAGTGGAACGGGTTATTAAACCAGCGCTTGCTTCTGGGAAATGGGTTGTTGGCGATAGACACGATCTTTCTTCGCAAGCCTATCAAGGCGGCGGACGTGGGTTGACTGACACTATTGCGCCAATCAAGAAAGCGGTACTTGGTGACTTTAAGCCTGATTTAACACTCTATCTTGATATTGAACCAAGCTTAGGGCTAAGTCGGGCGAGGGCGCGTGGCGCCTTAGACCGTATTGAACTTAATCAAATGTCTTTCTTTGAACGGGCACGCGTTGTCTACCTTGACGCGGTGGCTAATGATGACTCGATCGTTTTGATTGATGCGTCTCAACCCCTAGAGCAAGTCGCTAATAGTATTGAGACAGTATTGACCCAGTTTATTGGCAGCAACAAATAATATGACAGTGATACCTCCTGGTTTATACCCTTGGCTTCGTTCTACCTACACAAGTTTTTCAGGTAATCAAAAATTGCACCATGCGATATTGTTTCGCAGCGCTAAAGGATTAGGCGTTGAACAACTGGTGGCAAGAATGGTTGAACTTCGTCATTGCGTTAAGCTAATGGATAGTCCAGCAGGTAAGAAGGCATGTGGCGATTGTCAACACTGCTTATTGCACGCTAGCGGCACTCATCCGGACTACATAGTATTGGCCCCGCTGGCGGGTAAAGCGCAAGTTTCGATAGAACAGATCAGAGCGTGTAGCGCTAAAGTTGTGAACAAAGGGCTATTGAGTCCCTATCGATTGGTGCAAATTAGACAAGCACATTTGATGACTGTATCGGCGGCGAATGCCTTGTTGAAGATGTTAGAAGAGCCACCAAAAGGTGTGTACTTTTACCTATCAACCGATCAACCGGCCTTGTTACCAGCAACTATTTTAAGCCGATGCTTGCAACACACTATTGCGACGCCCAACACACTGCAGACACTTGGTTGGTTGAACCGTCAGCTCGATGTTGAAATAACCGAGACGCAGCTCAACCTTGTCGATGGCTCACCGTTAAATGCGTTAGCGTTAGCGCAACAAGACGGTTTTTCACCACTACAAGAAATATTGGATCACTATGTCATTGTACTTCAAAAATTCGAGGACAAGGACAGTGCGATACATTGTTTACAATACATTGAGTGTTTACGTGGGCAAGGTAAGGAATTAGACGTTAACCAAGTACTTAACTTAATGCAATGGCTACACCGCGTGGTGCTTAAGCAACAGTTACACATGAGTGCCAGCAATGAGTTGGGACTAGACCAACAGGCGCTAGCGCCGCTGCTGTTAATTAGTAAACGACGATTGATCATGCTAGATAGTGCTATTACTGAACTAAAACAGCAAATTATTCTAAATAATGGCGTGAATGTGCTGTTACAGCTACAACAAGTTATAGTAAACTGCGCTAAGCACGTTTAAATAAGGGAATATCATGTTAGAACTAGTCGCTGAATATACCAATGTCCAACAGCTGTACCGTAACTATATGCCGTTTGTCACCGATGGCGGATTGTTTTTTGCTAGCGCTGCACAAGCCGAGTTGGGCGAAAGCGTTAATATTACCCTAACGCTACCAGATGATCTTGAGCCAACGCTGTTTACTGCCAAAGTTGTGTGGCTTAACCCTACCGGTTGTCACGGCGGACGCCAACCTGGTATCGGCGTCGGATTTAACGATAGCCATATTAAAGTTCGTAGCGAAATTGAAAAATTGCTTAATCGCAAATTAAATTCTACCGATTCCACCTCCACGATGTAAAAGAGAGCCATGTTAATAGATTCACACTGCCACCTAGATAAGTTAGACCTTAGCTTATATAACGACTCACTCGATAATGTTCTTAACAACGCTCGCGCTAATGGCGTTAGCGAAATGCTGTGTGTCAGTGTTGATCTTGAGTCTTATCCGTCGATGCTTGCGTTAATAAAGCCTTATGATCACATCTACGCGAGCTGTGGCCAACATCCTCTTTATCAGGAAAACTTGACCGATCCCGAGTTATTAGCACAATTGTGTCGTGATGATAAAGTCGTTGCCGTGGGTGAAACGGGGCTCGATGCGTTTTATGCCCCAGAAACAATCGCGGTACAAACCAAGAGCTTTATCGACCATGTTGACGTGGCGGTGGCGGTTAATAAACCATTGATCATTCATACGCGTGACGCGAGGCAGCAAACTATCGATATATTGCGCAATGGTCAGGCTGAGAAGGTTGGTGGCGTATTACATTGCTTTACCGAAACATTAGAAATGGCTAAGCAGGCGATAGACATGGGCTTTTATATCTCTATATCGGGTATTGCGACGTTTAAAAACGCCAGCGAACTACGAGATGTTGTTAAAGCACTTCCGCTAGATCGATTGCTCGTTGAAACAGATTCCCCGTATTTGGCGCCAGTACCGCATCGCGGTAAAGAGAATCAACCAGCGTATGTACGTGATGTTGCGCAGTTTATTGCTGATCTTAAAGGGGTAAGCTTTGACGAATTAGCGAAAGCGACCACCAAAAACTTTTACGATTTATTTTTGCTTAAAGACTAAATTTAATATACTGTATATCAATACAGTGCGTGACACTGAGTAATGTTATGAGGACTTTGAAATGATTGAAATAGAATACATCGTTAAAGACAAGAAAGGAGTGGAGAAATTGCGTACTGCTGATAAAAAAGCGGCTGATGCTTATGACAAAGCGTTAGACAATGCCGACTTACTTGCTGAATTACTACGTCATGATAATGTGCTGCCAAAGCTAAAAGATGACGACATGGAAGCACTCACGATATACCTTGCTCTTAACGCAAAAAATGTTGATCGTGCACTCAAGGGCAAGCCACCGGAATACACCGAAAGTGAAACCGGTGATGACAGTAATATCGAACCGATTAAAGGCACCGCGTCTTAATATAGGTGCTAGCATGAGACAATTATCAATATGAGCGAAACGACAGCGGCCCGTCATCAACATGCTGACGAGCCAAACGTGATTATTGCACAGACCAAATGTTGGGTTGAGGACGTTATTGTCCGGCTCAACATTTGCCCGTTTGCTAAAGCTGAAATGCAAGCACAGACTGTTCATTATGTTGTGCAGGCTAAAAGCAGCGATCTTGATATTATTGATGCATTAGCGCAACAATGTATCGAGCTCGACAATACCCTATCCCGCGCAACTACCTTGTTTATCTTAAATATTCCTAATCTTGGGTTTTACAGCTACCTTGATCTACTTGAGCAAGCCGAACAACGCTTGAGTGACAACGGCTATGATGGCATCTATCAATTAGCGAGTTTCCATCCCGAATATTGTTTTGGTGGCAGCGAGCCTGATGATGCGGCCAACTATACTAATCGTTCGCCATATCCGATGTTTCACCTGATCAGAGAAGCCGATATCAGTAAAGCGTTGGTTAATTTTTTACGCCCTGAATCTATTCCCGAGCGTAATATCGAATTTACCCGCCGCAAAGGCCATTCACATATGAATAAGTTATTAATGTCATGCTATGATATTGATAGTGAAATACAATAATCTAAGACGCGAAAACGCCGTCAAATCTAGGAATTAACTATGAAAGCGCAATTACGCCAAATGTTTATCATGCAAGATAAGCTTAATGCTGCCATTAATAATGACTGGCTCAACGATGCTAGCCAAGACTGGCATTGTGCCGTATTAGTGGAAGGCGCCGAAATGATCGATCATTACGGTTGGAAATGGTGGAAACACCAAGTACCAGACATCGAACAAGTCCAGCTTGAGCTGGTGGATATTTGGCATTTTCTAATGAGCGCACAATTACGTCAGCATCCAGAGCTTAGCCAAGAGCAATCGTTAGACAAAGCGGTTGATGTTTGGCAACAAGCGCTGACTCAGCCAGCAACCAAAGGTGATTTCCTACCACTCGCTAAAGCGTTAGTAGGCCAAGCTGCATTGTCTAAGATTGCTTATGTCGAGTTTAATCAACTGATGGCGAGTGTCGATTTCAGTTTTGCTGATCTCTATAAATGGTATATCGGAAAAAACGTGCTTAACTATTTCCGGCAAGACAATGGTTACAAAGATGGTAGCTATATCAAGGTTTGGAACGGGCGCGAAGATAACGAGTATTTGGCCGATGCACTCAAAGCTAATGCGTGTGATGAACAACTGGCAGATAATATTTATCAGTCGTTAACAAGTGCTTATCCAACGAGCTAGCACCGTCATGAAATCCCAGTCAGCATGGTGTTGGCTGTGTTTGTTAAGGAACCAACGATGTTAGAATTGCTCCCTGAACTGTGCGATCAATATCCGGCACACGTCAAATTGCTACAACCTATTTTTAAAAGCTATGGCAACACGATTATCTTTAGCGGTGAAGTCGTCACAGTCAAATGCTTTGAAGATAATTCAATTGTTAAACAACTAGTAAACGAACCAGGACTAGGCCGTGTTATTGTGGTTGATGGCGGTGGCAGTGTCCGTAAAGCGCTGCTCGGTGATATGTTAGCGCAGGCGGCCAGTGATAATGGTTGGGCTGGCTTAGTGATCAATGGCGCAATACGCGATGTTGCCACCATAGCGACGATCAATATTGGGGTGCAAGCATTGAACGCATCGCCGATGAAAACGGAAAAACTGGGCGCGGGCTCGCTCAATGTGCCGGTAGAGTTTGCTGGGCAACGGATAAAGCCTGGTGATTACATTTATGCAGATCTTAACGGTGTGCTCATCAGTGATACAGCTTTAACTCTGTAAAATTGGTGACACGAGCTACACTGTAGGTTAATGCCAATGGTATAATTGGCATCATAGTTAATTCTTACGTACAAACGCAAGATATCGAGGGAGCAAGATGAAGAAGTTATTTAAGTTTTTAGCGGGTTTAGTCGCAGTGTGTGTGGCTATTATTGTTATCGTCACCATATTTATCGATCCAAATGATTACAAACCGCAAATCCAAGCACAAGCCAAACAAGCACTCAATCGTAATTTGTTGATTGAAGGTGACCTCAGTTGGACTTTTTTCCCAACACTTGGCATTAGCACCGGCAAAGTGCGAATCGAAAACCCAAAAGGGTTTAATCGTGAAAACTTAATGGAAGTGAACTCAGTATCTGCTGGGATCCAACTATTACCCTTACTAACAGCAAACGTAGAATTAGGACAGTTGGTACTCGACGGTTTTAAACTTAATATCATCACGCGTCGTGATGGTAAGAGTAATCTCAATGGTATTGGCAGCGGACAACAAACTGCAAGTGAACAGCCGACAAGCAATGGTGATAGTCCTGCGCTAGAGTCTCTCTCATTGGCAGGTCTATTAATTAGCAATGCGCAAATCGAAAGCCAGGATATGGTCAATAAGACCAGTTCACTATTATTAATAAAAGAGTTAAGCCTTGGCCAATTTTCGCTTGGTGAAGCAGCGCCACTTAAGGTTGTTATCGCACTTGCAGCGGATGGCCTAAGCGGTGATTTCGTGTTGAACGGTGACGTCACGGTTAGTAGTGATCTCTCGGCGATCCGCTTAGATAAGCTAAATCTTGAGAGTCTGCTAACAGGCAGTAGCTTACCCAATGGTGATCTCAGTATCACTATGGCAAGCAATATTCTGATGACAACGTCACCGTTAGCTATTAACATCAATGAGTTAAGCCTTAATGCCAATGACATTCAACTGTCTGGCAGCGTGAATGTTAATGTTGGAAACAAAACTAAAGTTCGCTATGACCTAAACGGCAATGTGTGGAATCTCGATCAGTTTATAGCTAAAGAAGATAGTGCTGCTCCAGCGTCAACTCCAGCCGACACTGCGCCAGAGCAAGAACCAGATTTATCATTTTTAAATGGCCTTGATGTTGATGGTAAGTTGGTGATTGCTGGGATTAAGGTTAGTGGCCTAACGATCGGAAAAACATTTGTTCATACGGTAGTAAAGAATGGTGTTGCCAAATTGGCACCGTTTTCGGCCGAGCTTTACCAAGGAAACGTGGTGGTTAACGCACAAGTCGTTGATGGCAACGGTCAAAATAGCTACGCGATTGATAAATCCATTACCGGTATATCTATTCAACCGCTGTTAAAAGATCTCGCGGACTCTGATCTTATTGCCGGCACCACCAACCTGAGTTTCAAAGCATCAGGTCGCGGTTTAACGGTGAGCAAAATTAAACAACAGCTTATCGGAAATGGCGAGTTCGAAGTCCTCGATGGCGCATTGTACGGCGTTAACATTCCGCAGAAACTTCGTTCTGCTAAAGCGACACTCACAGGTGGTAGTAATGAAAGCGACGAAGAACAAAAAACTGACTTCACCGCACTGACCGGTAAATTTAACATTGCACAAGGCGTAGTAAACAATACAGTGCTTAACATGGCGGCGCCGTTTGTGCGTCTAGATGGGAAGGGATTAGCCAATATAATTGATTCAACACTCGATTATCATCTTAAAGCTACTTTGGTTGGCACATCTAAAGGACAGGGTGGGGCGTCTGGTTCAGATCTTACCGGCTTGGCTATTCCATTAAAGATTAAAGGAACCTTTAGTGAACCTAAGTTCTCGCTCGATACCAGCGGCGCGTTAAAAAGTAAGTTAGACGCTAAGAAGGACGAAGCAAAAGATAAATTGAAGGACAAGCTAAAAGATAAGCTTGGTGGCTTGTTTAACTAATCTCTGATTCGCCATGAACATGACCATCGGATGCAACGTCCGATGGTTGTTTATTTCAATCGTTCTGCCATTTCAACCATCACTTTCCCATTTTTTGTTCTCTTAGTGACTAATTGTTGTTATAAATAGGACGTCATTTTTTAGCAGTAAGCTCATCATTTAATGGAAAATAAATATTTATTAGCGATCGACTATGGCACGCAGAGTATTCGTGCCTTAGTTTTCGATCAGCACGGCCAACTTATCGCTAAAGCACAGCGCAAAGTAAAGAGTTATCACAGCGCACATCAAGGTTGGGCAGAGCAAGATGCGGATTATTGTTGGCAACAAGTCGCAGACGTTATCCAGCTACTTTGGTCCTCAACCAACATCACGCCACATCAAATTTGTGGCATGAGTGTCACCACCCAACGTAATTGTGTGGTTAATCTCGATCAAAACAATCGCGCTATACGCCCCATTATCATGTGGCCTGATGGCCGACGTGCCACAAAACTACCGGTATTATCATGGTGGTGGCAAGTAGCCTTTGGCTTCGTTGGTATGAATTCACGGATTAAGTATTTTCAAGGTGAGTCTGAGCTCAATTGGATTGCGCAACATCAGCCGGATATTGTGGCAAACACCCACAAAGTGTGCTTTCTGTCAGGTTTACTTAATTTGAAACTGACGGGACGATTGGTGGATTCGGTTGCCTCGCAAGTCGGTTACGTGCCGTTTAACTATAAGACTCGGCAATGGTGCTCGCCGTGGGCATGGCAATGGCAAGCTATTGATGTTAAACCTGCACAAATGATTGAGGTTATTGAACCTGGCGAGGTAATCGCAGGCCTGAGCGAGCAAGCGTCGCAAATGACCGGGTTGTTGGTTAATACACCCGTTATCGCAGCGGGTGCTGATAAAGCATGCGAAACGCTCACAGCAAATGCGGCATCAGATCATGTCGCCAGTGTTAGCCTAGGCACTGCCGCTACCGTTTCGATTACTCAATCGAGATATAAAGAAGCCTTTCGTTATCTGCCGGCGTATCCTGCACTCACCGAACTCAATTATATCAATGAGATTATGTTAGCCCGTGGCTTTTGGTTATTAAGCCATTTTATTGAGCAATATGGCGAACAGGATACACAACAGGCATTAGCACTAGGGATTAGTGTTGAAGAGCTGGTGTGTCGTCAAATTGCACAAGTACCACCAGGATGTGATGGCTTATTAGTACAGCCATTTTGGTCAGCAGGGGTAATTTATCCGGGACCGGAGGCACGCGGCTCTATCGTTGGCTTTAAACCGGAACATAGCCGATTATACCTCTACCGAGCGCTCATTGAAGGGATATTTTTTAGCTTAAAGCAAGGGCTAGACCGCCTTAAGCGTATTGCACCGCAAGAGATTAAGGTGATCCGTGTTAGTGGTGGAGGCAGTCAGAGCGATATAGTGATGCAGATGGCAGCGGACATCTTTGACTTGCCTTGTGAGCGGGTTCAAACGTTTGAAACATCGGGTTTAGGCGCTGCGATTGCGTGCGCGAAAGGGGTTGGGCTCTATGATTCTATTGCGCAAGGCGCCAAAGCGATGGTTAAAATAGGTCAACGGTTTGAACCTTCCGCCGATGCACCCGTGTACGAGAGAATTTATCATCGAAAGGCACGGTGTTTATACCGGTACCTAAAACCCTTTTATCAAAAATACTAACCAAGCGGCAACTATTCGCAATATAACTGATGCAGTGTAGCAATCATGGCCTTCACTTCAGTACTTGCTAAGCGGTAGTAAATGGTTTGTGATTCGCGCCTTGTCGTCACAAACCCTTCGCGTCGTAGCCACGCTAAATGCTGTGACAATGCAGATTGTGCAAGTGGCACAATCTCGTTTAGCGCACCTACCGATAATTCGTCTTGAGATAGTGAGCATAGGATCATTAAGCGATGAGTATTTGCCATCGCCTTGAGTAAGCTAACGGCTTTTTCTGCATTAGCTTCCAACGCTGAAATATCAATCGGCATGTTCTTTATCCTACGATTTGATTAAAACTGAGTGCGATATTATCACACGTTTACCTTAGGCTTACCAAACATGGTCCAGGTCTTAAAGCCACCAGCAAGATTATTGGTGCGGTAACCGAGGTTCGACAACAACCGCGTGGCAACATGTCCCCGTAATCCGACCTGACAAATAATAACAATAGTTTTGTCCTTGTCTAGTTGAGAGAGCTGACTGCGTAACGAATCCAGTGGGATATTGATGGCATGCTCTATTGTCCCCAATTTCTCTAACTCTGGGCGATTACGAATATCAACCAGTAAAATTGCAGGATCGTTAATGTCCAAATCGTTAGGATATACGACGGGACTTGAGCCATTAATCGCGTTATCTGCGACGAATGCGGCTTGATTCACGATATCTTTGGCTGAGCCAAATGGCGGCGCATAGCAAAGTTCAAGGTCTTTTAACTGGCTTATAGTAAGACCCGCACGCTGTGCTACACTCAGCACATCGATACGCTTATCAATCCCTTTTTGTCCAACCGCTTGTGCACCTAAAATCTTTTGTGTGTTGGGGCAATAGATTAGTTTTAAGCTGATTGGGGTTGCACCAGGATAATAACCCGCATGATCAGGTCCATGAACGTAGGTTTTACAAAAAGCAATATTGCTAGCGGTAAGCTGTTTTTCAGTTAAACCGACTTGCGCTATCGCCAAATCAAACACCTTACAAATAGCACTGCCTTGCGTATTGTTATAGCTAACGTTTCCGCCCACCATGTTTTCACCGGCGATGCGCCCTTGACGATTTGCCGGTCCCGCAAGTGGAATAAACCGCGCACTATGGTCAACAAAGTGACAGTCTTCCACAGCATCACCAACGGCGTATATGTCATCGAGATTGGTTCGCATGTACCTGTCGACTTTAATTGCGCCACTGACGCCACGCTTTATACCGGCATCGGTCGCTAGGGTTGTTTCAGGTCGTACGCCTACGGCACTAATTAATAGATCACACGTGAGCGTGACGTTATTTGTAAGGCTTAACGACAATGCTGATCCTACGTGCTCAACACGTTCTAGTTGGTGACCTGTATAAAGGTTAACGCCGTTGCGCTCTAATTCGTCCGCCAACGGTTGTGCCATTTCAGCATCAACGTTTGGCATCACGTGTGGATTTAACTCCACAAGGTCAACGTCGAGACCGCGAGCGACTAATGCTTCGACCATTTCTAGACCGATAAATCCGCCGCCGACAACGCAGGCACGCTTAGCGTGGTGTTGTTCGATCTGCGCTAAGATACCATCCATATCGTTCATGGACCGTAGGCTAAAGGTTTTTGGCGTGACAAATCCCGGAATTGGTGGTGTGATAGGGGCGGCGCCAGGACTTAATAAGAGTTTGTCATAAGATTCGTCATAGCTATTGCCAGTGGTAAGATCCGTTACCGAAATGGTCTTCGTCTCAGGGTTAATACTACGAACTTCTTGTGAAACGCGCACCTCAACGTTGAAACGTTGCTTAAATGACGCCGGAGTTTGCAACAGCAACGATTGTCGTTGTTTGATATCACCGCTGATGTGATAAGGCAGACCGCAGTTCGCAAATGAAATATACTGACCGCGGTCAAACATAATTATTTCGGCGCTTTCATCTAAACGTCTAGCACGTGCCGCTGCGCTAGCACCACCGGCAACGCCACCGACTATTAATATCTTTGTCATATACTTCACCTGAATTACTTTATATTAGTAAATGGTAATATAAAGTAATCTGTCAGATAAAACTAGGGTCAAAGTGAATTAGCGTAGTCAAAAAGTGATTTAAGGATGTTGATCTTTCGCTCGTCATCCTGATTTTCTAATGCCAACGACTCGAGCTCTTGGCCGTAGCTTTGACCGTCGAGCGTGTCTTTACGATAGTCGTCCCAGCGTTGTTGTTCCGGAAATGACAGGGTTAGAGGGTAATTTCGTGCGCGATATCTAAATAACATTTCATTTAAGCGAAGATCGGTAAACGAGACCTCTAAATCACTCAACTGCTCAGGTTGTAAAGAGACTATCCGCTCCATCGCCGCTTTGTCACTGCTGTTAAAGAAACCACCGCTATACAACATTAAATCGGGATTAGTTGGCGCTTGATGCGTTGAATCGAGGCTAAATACTGCGGTGATTTTTTCACGTAATGCTAAGTTGTTTTTTAGCAGCTCTAGGTTTTGTCGACATAATACGCGGTCAATACCAAGCTCGTCGGCACGATCACCGGTTAGGGTTTTTGCTGGGGCAATGACTGGGCACTTATTAATTTGGATTTGTTTTAATGGGATTGGTGCTAGGTCGCCAAGTTCAGCGCGCTTGGTGTACATTCGCTCACCAATTTCCTCTGCCGTTAATTCCAGCAAAGGGCTCAAATCCATGTTGAGATTGACACAAACAACGCTATTTTTATTGGTTGGGTGGTAAATTAATGGCACGATGTAGGTTGCGCAGCCTTGGCTCGCCGGTATTTTAGAGCTGATATGGACTAGCGGCGTCAAGTTAACCAAGTCGAGATGTTTATTAACGGCAGCCTTGCGGCGTAGATCGAATACAAACTGGTAAAGCTTGGGTTGCTTATTCTTAATCAATTTCGCCATTTCGATAGTGGCAATAACATCACTCACGGCATCATGTGCCCCTTCATGAGCAATACCATTCGCTTTTGTTAATAACTCGAGGCGAAAACTTGGCACACCATCATCATTTAGTGGCCATTCAATCCCTTCGGGGCGCAATGCATAGCACGTACGAACAAGATCGATGATGTCCCACCGCGAACAACCATTTTGCCATTCACGCGCGTACGGATCTTGAAAATTTCGATACAGCGACTGGCGCGTTATTTCATCGTCAAATCGAATGCTGTTATAACCGGCACCAACGGTCTCAGATTGTGAAAATAACTCATTTATTTTACTGATGAACTGAGTTTCTGGCATGCCCAAGCGGTTAACTTTTTGTGGTGTTAATCCGGTGATGAAACAGGCATAAGGGGAGGGGAGATAGTCATTGGCCAATTGGCAATATAATTCGGTCGGCTCACCGATAATATTCAAATCGAGATCGGTGCGAACTGCTGCAAACTGCGCAGGGCGGTCACGGCGTGTATCCGCACCCCATGTCTCATAATCGTGCCACAAAATCGACGGCTGTGTTGGCTCATTCATGTTATAAATTCTTATCTTATTATTATGCGGACGAAAATACCGACCACGTTAACGTTAAGGATATCAAAATTAGCAGACGATTGTAGTGCAATATCAATTTGTGTGTTAGTTTCATTATCACTTCAGCATCTTTAGATGAAGTTTTTCCAACCGAACGATTGTCTCATGTAATATACAAACCATTAGCGGTATAAAACATACTAATTAATGCGTTAATTTGTTTTACTTTCTCTGAAGTGGTTAAGAAATACCGTCAGTTATTTCAAACAATTATTGGAGTATGTTGGTACTGATGAAGCGTTAGATTTTTATGAAGATCTTAAAGATATTGACTAATAATAAATGAGAAAAAATGACATTAGAAACGATCGACACAAGTTGCTGGTTAACAAAAGACATGGTGTGGATGCAAGCCCGTAAAGATGCATGGCCGAGTATAGAAACTATGCTAAGCAAAAAAAATAAAAAAGCTATTTCGATTATCAAGCAATATTATCTAAAGGGTAAAATGCCAAATTGGAAAGCTTTGCAGGAATGGGAGAACAATGAGCGGCATCTAGACTTATTATGTCTTTTATGGCTACATCCTTCTAATGATGAACAACTTTTATATTCGCTATATCGTGAGTATATGGAGTCAGAACTTATTTATAAAACTGATGCAGTTAAAGGCTATAGTTCTTTTGTATATTCGCAAATTCAAGTCGCTTCTTCTCAATTTACAACGATGGATGGAAATTATTTTCCATATCTAGATGGTAAGGGGTTGGTTATTTTTAATGTGCTGTATAAGGATATTGATTTTGCAGGCGTGCAAATGCGTAAGCAGTTAAAAAATATTGATCGATTTAAAACCGATGCGCAGCACTTGCTAATAGGAGGGAAATTGAGGGAGATTTACTCATTTGGCCGATGGTTAGCACTTGAAACTATATTACCTAGCCATAAAGAGTGGCTGTTACAATATGAAGAACCGCTTGAATGGTGGTATTCAAGTTGCGTTGATGAGCCAACTGATTATTTTACTGAAAAAACAAAAGATTACGATCTAAAGCAACAGCTAGTAGAAAATACCTATAAGGCTTTATATCGTATTCATCACTTTGACACCGAGAGAGAAGGTGACACTTGTCGAACTCGCTTTGTCTATAAAGTAAGAAAAATCCTCGATGAACGTGAGTTTATCGAGGACTTTAAGAAAATGTGGTTGGATGTCAAAGCAGGGAATGTTGAAGTTGAAGAGCCTTAGAATAAGTATATCTACTCTGTAATTATAGGTAGGTACTTAAGAAACTCATATTAAGTACCGCCGCCTTAATAGTTTGGCTCTAACCCATACTGAATATACCGTTTTCCTATCTCTTTTTTTTGGGGGGCTCTAGGGGTATTTTTCCTTAAAAAATTGAACGCCTCATCAACGGCGCATAGTAGCCATTTTGTGTATTCTCATAATAGCCGTCAAGACTCCAAGTCACCACACCGACGTTGTATGATATCGTCATCGTAGATATTTCAACTTTTAATGTTTTTCAATGCGGTGTTATATATCTCTTAAGAGTAGTGACGACCAAACTGCTAGACTTTACGACACCTAAAGGCGTAGCGAACCAAGCAAAAGCACCTAAAACAAAGCAAGTGACCAATTTAATTAAAAAACTCTGTAATAAACCAACAGATGCCCGAATAGAAGATTATCAATACAATTTTGGCAAGACAAGGAAAGTGGTAGAAAGGCTGTGCCGAGCAAAAGCAGCAGAACAAGTCACACTACGAAATACCAAGTCATATTTTTCAGAAGTATTAGACATTATTGGCAATGACTTTGCACTTGCCGTTAAACGTGAATTAGCTGGAATTGAGTAAATAACATGAGTGAATTAGAAAAGATAGATACCAGTTATTGGTTAACCAAAGACAAAGACTGGAAAGAGCAACGAAACGCACAATGGCCAGCCATTGAAAAGGTGCTTGGTCTTAATCGCCGTAAAAGTGAAGTCAACGTGATTAAAGCGTACTTTTTACGGGGGAAAATGCCTAACTGGTCAAAGTATCGGGATTGGAATGAGCAACACTTCAGGCATGTAGACTTAGATATATTTTTATGGTTACATCCAAGTGATGATCCGAAGGTACTTAAACCACTGTTTATCGCTTATATCGCGTCTGAATTAGTTCACCCTGAAGACATATTAGTCGGCTATAGTGCCTTGTTAGGTAATGAGCTAATAAGCGCGACATCTCCCTACCCATCGTTAGCGGATTACCCATACCCTTATCGAGCTGATAAAAACATTATTATGTTTAGGCTTTTATTTGAGGATGTAAACCTAGTCAAAGATAGAGTGTGCAGCTTACTTGGGCAAAAAAAATACGACAAAAGAGCATCGCACCTGTTCAACTTTCTCGGTTATCACCACTTTCTTAGAATACGGGTTTGGTTATTGCAGGATGTTACATCGCCGCTGATGCTAAATTGTTTATATCAATATAATGAAGTACTCGATTGGTTTGTAACAACAATCATCGATAACAGTAACAAAGAATTTTTGGAAGAGCTAAAAGTCCTTACATACGTGAAACAATATCAAAAAGCCTTGTATTGCATTTATCACTTTGATGCAGAAAAAGGGGAAGTGAGTTGTCGCAGCAAGGCGTTAGTAAAGGTTCGTCAACTTTTAGATAACAATGACTTTATTCCGGAATTTAAACAAATGTGGGAGGGGATCAAGTCGGGTGATATAGAGGTTGAAAATCCGTGGCAGCGACGTTGATTTAACGAACTGCTTGGAGCCAAACTCTTTCGTCTACATGCTGCTGGGGATTTATCCCTAACAGCACAATGTTAACTTTCCCTATAATGTCATCGGCTACAACGCCACCAAAACGTCGGCTATCATGACTCACAGCGCTATTATCACCAAGTAGGTAGAATAAACTATTGTTACACAATCGCCCATTGGGCCAGTTCGCGATGCGTTTTACTAACCACCTATTTTTATTGGTGCCTTGTTTGAAAATCACGACATCGTCTATTATTGGCGTTTCGTTTCGGTATAGCCAAGTATCTATTAGTATAAATTGCCCAGGTCGTAATGTTGGATACATCGACATACTCGGCACAAAATAAATGTTTACCCCTAACCACAAATGCTTAACACTAAAACCTACGCTTAAACCTAGCAGCCCAACAATAATAAACAGCCCGCAAAGTAAGTTGTGCTTTCTACGTATGTTTTGCGTATTTTTTCTTAAATAACAGCATGCGCCAGTACTAGCGATATAAACAAGCGCAGTGAATATAAGCAGGTAAAGTACGACGCTTGGATTAAATATTGCTCTAGTAAAGCAAAGTAAGATCAAAGGCACTGTTAACGTAAGTAGAGTCAATAGCGCCAACCGCCAATATCCTAAAATAGCCAACCCAGTGCCGGGTACTATAAAATTAAGCGCTAGAATAATGGATTTAAGAAACAATGTTTTTATCATGGTTAATAATTACGGCTAACTACTGAGGGCATGGGTTTTAATTATTGGGTAATCATAAAGTATACTCATTGAATTTGCGAATTTAGATAATTTGATAACGCTCGCGGATAAAGCGGTGGCCAGTTACTATCGTCAGTTTTTAAGTGATAATCAAGATGGCATTGCTCGTGGCGCGTATATTCTTAGTCGTGAAGCTTACAAAGCTCAGAACTTTGTCACTCTTGATGGCGAGTCATTAGCCAGCGGCGCGAAGGGCAGTTTACTCAATAATGTAAAGTCTGTGCTGGTGCGTAATCAACAACAGTTGTTTATCCCGCAAAACGATCCGTCGTTAGTCCAAGCCATCATCAATTTAAACAATATTGCCGCCAATGTTGAGCAATCAACCTCAATCAAATCGGTGCTGTTAGACCAGCGCGGTAATGTTGTTTACGCCTCAAACAACAATATTGGATTAAAAGTACGCTATTTCGAGGGGGAGCAATCCTCGCTCGATAAACCAGAGATTGGCGGCAAAATATATGATCCGTTGGCAGGGCGCGGCGTATCGGTGCCCGTGGCCTATGCTGGCGGACAATCTGCCACCGATGGTGACGGCTTTTTTGTGGTCAATTACATGATGATCCCTTGCCCGGGGTTTGCTTATAGCATCAAGAGTCCGGTTACGGTTGATCTCAATTTCTCAATTTTTAATCCTAAAGGCGCAGTCTCGCCGGTCACTTATTCATTAACGCAACCGGGTTATGACACCTGCGCCGGATATTCTGCGAACCCACCTAGCTTGACGCTTACTGGTTTGATGGCCCAAGTTGCGGCCATTGGCGTTGAAGCATCGATATCACATCCGAGCATGCATCAGTACGCTTTTCGTGTCGACACCGCGGTGGTTAATGGCCAAGGGTATCTCAGTAACGGCAGCGGTATTATTCCAACCGGTGATACAACATACAGTTATCAAGCACCTGATTTAACGCCAACGGCCTATCTCGATTTCGACTTTGACGGTGACGGTTCATCTGATCGTGCGGTGTTAGGATTAATAGAGACCCAAATCGACGAGGATAACGTCGAGCAAGAGATTTTCAAAGAAGACCCTAATGGCACATTACAAGGAATATATTTAAGTAGCGGTGGCAATAACCCCGCCAGCGATGACATTGAGATAAATCAGCCAGACTTTATTCGCGTTGCGGATGTTATGCCAGACTTTAATCACCAAGGGTTGCTTGAGTCGATTAGTGACGCTGATTTTAAAGACACCGATATCTTGGTGTTTCGAGAGTCCAACGGCTTATTGGTGACCAAACGCCAAGGTCTTGATGGCCGCGAAGTGTCATCAGGCCTTAACTTTGGCGAAGTGTTGGCTCAAAGCAACAAAATGCAGTTTACGATGTTGTTGCGCGGGCCGGCATCTGCGCCGTTTGATTTTTTTGGTTATGGCGAGAGTTACAGTGAATGGCAAAGTAAATCTAGCATCAACCCACTGTTACATCAGCGCGAGGCAGACCACCTTCGGCCCCAAGAAAAGCTAAGAATCGTGGCGATTAACCGCAAAACAGGTTACATCGGCACAGCTCGCACCACCTATGGCAACATTATCTCAGGCGGCGAAGGCGTGATCTCCATGTTTGCCAACTTAGTCATGCGCCCGCCGAATCTAAAAATCATTGGCGAGCGTGAATACGATGTCGAAAGTGGCCTCACCCAAGGCCAAGAGCGCAAGTATCTCATCGGTTATGAGGGCGCGGCATTAGCGTCTGACAACATCATTAAAATCACCACCCAATGGTTTGACCACGACGGCACACCCTTGCCCGAAGGCCTCGGTGACTTTGGTTACACCGGGCGCTTAGCCAAAATAGTCGGCGTTAACACGTTGGGCAAAGACGGCAGCGCACTGGCCGAGTTTTCAATTAAACCCGGCAGTCACACCCAACAATTACAAGTGGGCAACAACGCGACTAAAAACGAACATTATTATGTACAAGTTAATGGTCAATCGATTAACGAAAACCCAACCTTTGATACCTTAGGCGCAGGCGAGGGGCCATTACGCTATCGCCCTAAAAACTACGTGCCAGTGCTAACCCCTATTTTGGATGAGAGCTTAAGTTGGCAACAATACTTGGCCTATCGCCAATACCAAAGCGATAATCCAACGGAAACGATAGAAAAACCAGAGCCGCTCTATCGCTGGTTCTATCGCCCAGAGCTCCAATTTAGTCTCTATTCACTCGCGATTAACAACATCTATAGCCAAAGCGCTGCCGAGGGCAGTCAGCAAATAGACATCTATCAAGACGACAAGCCTGTTATCGCCAGCAGCGATGATTTTATCAACGTGCTCTATGACTTACTCGAACAAGAAATCGCGCCACTCGACTTTTTAGGCGCAGGCCAAGAATTAGTGCTAGCACTGGGTGAAGAAGAAATTGGCGTAACAGTTGGCGAAGGCCAACAGCTTATCTTCAACAACCTAGAACATCTAGCGAGCCTAGATGTGGAAGACTTCTTAAGCCTGCGACTCTATTCAAATAACGATGCGGCGAATATATTGTGGGAGTATGCGTTTGAGTATTTAGATTATTATGCTGCAATTGACGACGATATATTACCATCTGAGGTTGATGGGGCAATTGAAATTTCTGCTGACGAGAATGAAATTGATCTTGTTGCTCATTTAATCGGTTTTGCGAATCGCTCGGAAGATAACAAATACGACATCAGTATGTATTGGAAGAAAGAAGGCGGCGGTAGTCTTGAAAAGACTAAAGATCATGATCGTGAATACGCAATATTTCATAACACCTTGACCTTACCTACGGTAAGCGGTTCAAAGGTTAAGATAACAGCAGAACTATATAGTGACAGTACGGCGGTTCTTTCACCGTTAAATTTTCGTGTGATCCCTGGACAAGTACAAACGGTTGCAGTGGCAAGTCGCTCTGGAAGCCAGCAACTGTATGTTGGGGGCGAAGGGCATATTATAATGGACGGGATTGCTACGGACCAATTTGGTAACAGAGTTTCTGATGGAACGGCAGTAAGCGTAACCACTGAAGGCGCAATTAAAATAGAGGACCGAGTTTTATCCACCATTAATGGTGAATTTTCGTTTTCGGTATCAGGCACAGATTTTCCGGGTGCAGCTCAAGTACAGGTACGTGTCGGCAGCATTTCTCAATCTGTTGATTTGAACGTAATGCCGGTTGATATCGTATTTAATGGATTACCATCGTCTGTGGATGTAAATGATTCGGTTGTATTCTCTATTGATGTAAGTGCGGGTGGAAAACCTGCAGTTGGTTATGAATTTGATGTCTGGGCACAGAATGCTCGCTTGAATAAATCAACAGTTGTGACAGATGACAATGGAATAGCTCACTTAACTCTAATTGCTCCACCAAATATGACCACAATTTCTGTTAAAGCGATGACAGCTATGCAATCTCCTGCCTTAGCGGAAGTTGAGGTAGTCTCACCATCTGGAGAGTCGCCAACACTTAATAACCAACGCTCTAAAATGGTCGGTGATGCAACTACTGAATCTGCATTTAGCTATACACGCTGGGATAATCAGACTTTTAGTGTTAACAAATCCATCGCCGGCTCTATTGAGGTTGTTGGGCTACAGGGTGAGAGTGTCACAGTCAAGATAGGTGATATATTCGCGCCTAATCGCTTAACACATGCTGCGTACTGGATGAATGACCCCATCCAAGCTACCGATGAAGTGGGTTTTTCTAACGGTGGATTGCAGAATATTACGCTTTCAAGTGACACTCGATTATCCGCTGGAAATAGTTATTTATTTAGTAAAAGTAAGCAGAGCAGAATAAACGTTGCTTATGCACCTAAGTTAAAACTAACAAACAACAACTCATTTGTTGTAGATATAAAACCAACCGTTTCGGCTGGCCAGATATTTAATTTAGGAAACGCTTTAACTTTGGAGTTGTTAGGGGATCACACCGTTCAACTGACAGCGAATACTGATACAGGGATATATACTGTTAAGCAGCTTACAGCGCTTTCGATCAATCAATGGCATCAAATTGCTGGGTCATTTACTAATGATGTTTTAACTTTGGCTACGGCGGACGAACAGATTCAAGTCGAAGTTAGCGGAAGCTTAGTACACACTAAAGTAGAATCTCATGATCTGATCATCGGTCAAGGTTACGATGGGTTAATAAATAGCCTAAAGTGGTTTAACCTAGGTAGTTCGCCGTTGGCCACCTTTGACGATAACACTGAATCAACAACGATTATTATCGGTGAAAGCAAAACTGAAGTCGTCGCAATAAAAAGCCAAGGTAAAATGCATGGTTTTGGTAGTAAATTACCGATGCAGAGTATTGCAATTAGCACAGGTTCATCCCGCCAGTCTATTGAACTGCTTTCAACCGCAACATTTGAGACTATTGCCACCGTAACTTTAAGCACCGGCTTAGTTATTGGAACACAAGACTTCGATCTGGCGGCGATTGGTACTCCGACTTCAAATTATATGGCGAGTTCGTCCCTATATTCAGCGACAAACTCAAATTTACTGTTCCCGCAAGCGTACGCTTATGAGATTGGTTTTTTTGATGTTTTGAGCATTGTAGGTTCACTCATTGGCCTAGATAGTCTTCAAGTAATTTGGAATCAAGTCGGAAATATGTTTGCTGGAAGAGACGTTGACATTGTTGCATTTTCTGTCGCAATACTTGATGTATTGTCGTTATTCCCACCTGCAGCACCGCTTAAAGTAGTTACTATTCCAGCTAAAATTGCTATAAAGCTAATGAAACTTGGTAATGCTAAAGCTGTTATTTATCTGGGGGGGGTGATGAAGAAAATGTTTCAGCAAGCCAAAGGTAAAGATTTTACGTTGGTTTATCAAGGAGTAGCGTTTTTTATAATTATGGCTGATATGGCACTCGACGAAGAAGCAAGAGAAGGTATTACTCAAATCGCCAAGATGATAAATTCAACGGATGATTTTTTAGATATATTAGACTTTCTTGCGCTGGCCGACGACGAAATTGCAGTTTCCGTTGCCCAAAATTATGGTGATGGGAACCAATTGTTTCCAACCGCGCACGCGTCAGTTGTGGCTGGTCTTGGGGCTAGGTTAGGGAAAGTAATGAAAGAACTTGCACCTGATATTGCGAAGATGGGCAAAGATGCGCCAAAAGTGCTGGGAGAACTTGGAAGAGGAATCAAAGTCGCGAACAAGCCACATCTTAAAGAAGTCGCATTTGATAAAGAGTTTATTAGTGGTAGTTTTTCTTACGCAAAAAAGGTTGGTATAACGACAATAGGCAAGCTTTTAAGGTCCAAGCATAGAATAGGGCCAGTGACACTGATTGCAATAATTGCCTATTTAGAAACAGAATTAGAGGATGACAGATTGTTTAAAGGTTTGTCTTCTTATGACAAAGATCATAATGTGTTGCAGTTGCGAAAACTATACGTTAAATCTTTGCCAGCGGTAGTTGCCACCAATAATAACTATTCTAACTTAGTCAAAAACGCTCATGGTGCGCAATTTCAATTGATGCAAATTGCTATTTTGCATGCACTAGCGCAATCCGGCGATTCAAATTATAAGGTTGTAGGCATTGAAGTACCCAGACAAGTCTCTATCTTTGCTAAAGAATCCGATCTTGATAAAGCGTTGTTAATACCGAAATATATAAATGGTCAAGTGACTAGCTACACACGTGAAATAGATATTATTACCGGTACACTTGGTAGCGATGAAATTTGGCGTGAAATGAAATCTTATAAAGCAGATAATACAAAGAATAGAGGCATGAGTGGTGGTATTACTCCTTGGAAATGGGATGACGGTTCCAAAAAAGGCAGAACAGTACATAGGCAATATATCTTAGATCGAATAGCAAGCGCGACCTTCGCAAGACGCGGCCCTATAGAGCGTCTTGCGAAAAAGAATAATGGCTTAACGTTTGATATAATGTTGCAAGATATTTATTGGCATTTTCATGATTTTGAAACTAAAAGTTCTATCAGCCCAAAAGTAGCGAAAATTGAAAAAGCGTTCGACAAAGATGCAACTGGGGGCCCTTTATTTTATAATCAACATGTATCTATTCACAAGCCAAGTACGTTTATAATGGGAACAATCGATTTATTTTTAACAAATAGCAAATCAAATTTAGCCGACGCTGTTCGAGCAGAGGTTAATGACCGACGAAATGTATTAGAGGAAGTTGCACAATGAAGATAGATGTCCCCAAAGATCAACAATGGCAGCAAGCAAGGCTGCAACGCTGGGAGCAAGTATGGAAGAAAAGCTTTGTTTGCTTTGGAGTTTCAAAGCGTGAAGAACGTATCGAAAATGAAATAATTGAAGCGACTAAACAGTGGTATCTTTATGGTGACTTGGCACCACTAATGGCTTTTAAAGGTGACCCCGAAAAAGAGCATGCGCTTGAGTTACTTGATGTGATTGTGATGTGCCCCGCTACTGACTTAACACAATATCAAACATTTTTTCAAGCGTATGCTCTTTGGTGTTCTGAGCATAAATTGAGCTTTTGGATGCAATCAACCCAAGGCAACGATGCCTGTTTCATTAGTGCGTTTTTTGCACTTTATAGCTATGAGAATACGGACTCGACCCCCGAAATTTATTCACACATGCTCGGGATGCTATTACCTGATGAGAATGGTGTTGTAACGTTCGGGCTTCAACTCGGTCTTGATAATTGGCGACCAACTCACGAGTTCTCGCTGCCGGATTATGCTTTTGATATTTTTTTGGCGCTTGATAGACATTTATTTAATGAAGAACCTAGTCAAATCTATAGTCACATTGTCGGTGCTATGCCATTAATTGCCAATATAACTCAGTTAGATTTGGAATACTATGGGAAAGAATTGCTGCCTTTTAAGCCAAGGCGATCACTACCACCACCAGCAACACGTTACCCTGGTGGTGCGGGGCAAACGATATTAAGACGGATGGTGGGACATATTCACGGTTATCTTGATACATCTGGTGGGGAAGAGGGGCCGTTGTTGCACAATGATTCGGTTGTGGAGAGCCAGTTACGCGCTCTGCTCGAAAGTTTACCGCTGCCACCACAATATTTTGAATTAGTCGATTTTATTAAAGAGCACCCGAATAATTTCGTAAAATATAGTGAGCAAAAAAATGTCTAATAATGAAATTAGCCAACTTTACTCCGAGGATATAGTTGCAACATACTCAGCCCTTAGTGAATATTTTTTTGAATATTTGGATCGACGGTATGGCGATGAATATGAGTACATTTCTCGAGAACACGATCCAATGTTACTGGATGCAATGGCGGAATTAGGACACAAAGCGCTTAACATGGCGAAGCTTAATGAATCGTTATATTATCACGCAGATAATGGAGATTTGGATGCTAATCCAAATGCAGTGTTGGATTGTCCTAATTTTGATAAGTATTTTCTTGATTAGTGATAAAGTACGTTAGAGATGTTTGTTGATTGAACAAAGAGTAGGGCTAACCATTGTACTGGTTGGCCCTATTTTTAACGCAATATTAATAATCAATTAACGTCAGGTGACTACGATGTTTATTTTACCCTGATGAGATAACGATCGTGATTAGAAAGTGAAATCCAGACAAATTCTGTTTTAGCGATAACATGGTCTCCGACAAGCCATCCAAAACGCCTGCTATCGACACTGCGATTCTTGTTATCCCCTTCAATATATAACTGTAATTGGGCGTTAACTGTTCTTAAGTTAGTTAGCCGCTTTACCAATACCATACTTTCTTTGGTTCGCTTGACGACCAATATGTCGCTAATTTTTGGTGTGTGCTTCCGGTAAATCCACGTATCAACAAGAACAACATCACCGGGGCGTAGTGTCGGGGTCATTGAACTTGACGGAATATGGTAAAAAGCGAAACCAAACCATCTATCTTTATTCCAGTGGCAACCTAACGCGATGGCAATATTTAGACCACACAATAACGCCAATATTGAATAACGTTTTATGTGGTCGGTGATAGCATCTTGTCTGCGAAATTTAGCTAGCCCAGTTAAGTAACTGGCCATATGTAAAATCAATAGCCCGATAAGCAGGGCCATAAAGCCCATTGGCGTTACCACGACACGGCTAAGGCTCAAAACAATAACCCATATCAATCCAATTATCGGAATGAAAAAAGCCACATGCCAGCGTGCTTTTGATAGTAATAAACACCCGCCAGGGATGAACAAGCTCAAGAGGAAATAAACTAAAAGGTGAAGGCGCTGCATGAAGTTGTTTCACAATAATTGAAAGCTACGGTTTAAATATATCACAAACGTTATCCACCTACACCATACATAAAGCTAAGTGATTCTAATTTATGGCTGATATATTTGTTGACCTTATCTCACTGAAATCATTATACTTACGTAATAAATGATAGCCCACAGCGTGGCGTTGGACCACAATCCAAATATTGGTCGTTATCGTTATTTTATCACCTCATGTTCAACAGGAATTGAAGCGTTAATGCGTAGTAAAACGGTTGTCGTAGAGTCTGGTTTAAATCCCTCGCTATTGAATATTTTTGTTCAGTTCTTTTTGGTCGGTGCGCAAGCCTTTGGTGGTCATGCGGCACTGGCTGCTCAAATCCAAACCGAAGTTGTTTCCCGCCAGCGCTGGTTGTCACTTGAAAATTTTAATCTCAGCGTTGGTTTAGCGATGTTATTGCCTGGACCAATGGCGGTTAATGTCGTGTCCAACGGGTGTGTTTGTGGCACTGATGGATTATTACGCGCTCAGTTGTAGCAAACAGGGATGGGTGTGTAAGAGTACTCATAACACTCCTTGGGTGACCGAACTTATGAGCTTGTGCCCTGACGCCAAATTCATTTACGTATATCGTGATCCTCGTGATGTCTGTGCGTCATACTTACGTGCCCCCGTGGGCAGTAAACATAGTTATTTTATTGCATCTCTATGGGCTAAACGTCAGCGAGTGTGCTTATCATTTGAGGCCGAGGTTGGTCCTGGTACTTGTCATCAAATTGGTTATGAACCGTTAATTAGTGCCCCGCAGCACGTGTTATCGCGGTTGTGTGAATTTGTCGGTATCGATTATCACAACAATATGCTCTCTCCACAACACTCACACGAGTCGCTTAAAGCGGCCAACGTCGGCAAGCAATGGCGAAATCTTGTGAAGCCGGTGATGAATGACAATAGTGGTGGCTATAAAACCAAGTTAACAGCGCGAGATATCCATATTGTCGAGACATGTGCATTGGATGAAATGAACGTTTTGGGCTATCAGCCTGATATGCATCCAAATCATGGCGCTATTGTGTTTAATGACGATGACATGAAGGAATTTAGTGCGATTGATGAGGCGTTAAAACGGACGATGGCCAATGATAATTCGGACGCTGAGATCACCAGTAAAATAAAGATGACCGCAATAAAAAATAGCATTGTTGAGCGCTATGATGCCGCTACTGTTTAAGATAGAGAACCTAAAAATGAATAGCAAAAACCGATTAATCTCAGCCGTTTTAAGTGGCCTAATGATAGGCACTTGTCTACCGGCGTATGCAGAGCAAGCCACTAGTCAAGTCGACACCGAGGGCTCTCTTATCTTACACAACCGCATGTCTCGCATTGCAACTGCGTACACACACGGTGATAAAGCAGATGTGGTATGGGACAGTGAGGCGATATTGCCCTATAGTTTAACGCGTACTGTCAAGCCGGTTGCTAATGGCCACTTGATGGCGATAGCGCGCGTGAAGAACAAGCGTAAATCAGAAGTAAGGGTGACAAAAGGAAAGCCGGGGCTGTCTCAGATTGTCGAATTAGATCCAGCTGGCAACGTTGTTTGGCAATTTAAAGCAGACGAGACAACATTACCAGACTATCATTTTATTCATCACGATTTCTTTGTAACACCACAAAATACCGTTATGTTACTTACTTCCGGTCGTCGAACTGATGAGAATGTTGCGGCAAAGGACATTTTAGACGATGCGGTAATCGAGATTAACCGAGCTGGAAAATTATTATGGCAGTGGTCGGCGCTAGACCATATTGACCAGCTTGGGCTAAGTGATTCAGTTCGTCACAAAATTATGGACAAGAGCCTTAAAAAACGTCGCCGTAAAAACAAACAGGCTACTGCGGACTATCGTCCAATGATAGACGTATTTCACGCGAACTCTATTCAAGTGATCCCGCCTAACCGCTTTAGTGACAATCCTATATTTAAACCCGGTAATCTCTTAATCAGCCTGCGCAACGTTAATCGCGGTATTATTGTTGATAAAGCTACAGGAGACGTTGTCTGGTCGTTAAAACTTGCGACGATTAACCAACACCATATACGAATGATCCCTCCGGGGTTGCCTGGCGCTGGGAATATCTTATTGTTCGACAACGGCGGGCGATCGTTTTACACGTCGGCTAAGCGGGCAATGTCTCGAATTTTAGAGGTAGATCCCATCGAACAGACTATTGTATGGAGTTATCAAGAGCCGACGTCGTCGGATGAAAATAGATTATTTAGTGAGAAAATGAGCAGTGCCCAACGCTTACCAAACGGTAATACGCTAATCCTAAATTCAGTAAACTCTCGAGTATTTGAGGTCGACACATCAGGTAACGTGGTGTGGGATAAGCCGGCAGAAAGCAAGAAGAAGGGGGTTCATTATCGAGCATACTGGGCCTCAAGGGACTGGCGCTCTGCCGATTATTTTAGTTGGTGGTAAATCCGGTCTATAACAATTGAGCCGATAAAATTAGTCATTAACGGATTTCTGCCAAGGATTAATGAGTCAGTCGACGATTAAGCCTGTTTGCAGTCTATCGAATTCGTTTAACAAGCTAGCGACTGCAATGGTTATATTGCAGCCGCTAGTGATTGTTTGATTCACGGCAACTTAGCCACTAAGAACAGTTAAACAAGGCTCACTCCCTTGTATCATCTATTCATAATCAGATGCGTAAGTTTCTTCATAGGTGTGCGAGTACAGCTCAAATAAATTACCAAACGGGTCTTCTAAATACACCATTTTAGCTTGCTTACTATCGTCTTCTGGGTGATAGCGCATAACGTCCATTCTAACCTTACCGCCAAACTCTTCAGTTTTTTTCATAACAGTTTCAAAATCATCGGTTTGCAGACAAAAATGGAAAATTCCGAGACGAGAAAAATCAAGATCGTGCCGCTCTGCACGTTCTTTCATTTCGAATAACTCAACACCAATCCCATCTGTTGTGACTAAATGTGCAATATTGAAACCTTTAAAGCCGTCACCAAATACAGCGATACACATTCTACCGATTGCTGATTCACGCTCTTCAATGACTTTGGTCTTTTTCATTACAATTTTAAGACCAAGTACTTCGGTGTAAAATTCTACCGCTTGATCCATCTCGCCAACCATAATACCAATATGATTCATTTTCATCATTTACTCCAAACTTAGTTATTTAATCGCTTAATCGATTTGATGACGCTATTTTACGAATAATTACTCATAAAATATAATTATCGTTTATAATTAAATTAATAATATTTTGTTATGGGCAATTAATAATGCTAAACCCTACTTGGTTAAACACGTTTGTAACGCTCGTTGATTTAGGGCATTTTACGAAAACCGCTGAAAAGCTATTTATGACCCAACCAGGCGTAAGTCAGCATGTTAGTAAACTTGAAAAAGCATGCGCTCATTCATTAATCCGAAGAGAAAACAAGAGTTTTGAAGTCACCGAGCAAGGTCGCCTAGTTTATCAATATGGCGTGCAATTAGTTAAACATGAGCAACAGTTAATGGAGCGATTGGCGTTTGATGATCCGTATTCCGGAGATTGCACTTTGGCTTGCTCTGGCGCACTCGCACTGATGTTGTACCCTAAGTTATTGGATTTACAAGTTCACTATCCACAACTTGTTGTTAAGTTAAAAGCCGCGCCTAATCATCAAATTTTAAACGAAATAAATACAGGAATAATTGACGTTGGTATAATCACTGACTTGCCAAGTTACAGTCTCTTTGATGTCACAGAACTTGGTCGAGAGGAGTTATGCTTAGTACTTCCCGCTAATATTGAAAAAAATAATGTTAGCGAAAGTTTATTAACAGGGCTTGGTCTTATTAATCATCCTGACGCCGAACACTATTTATCGATTTATTTTGAACGAAGTCAGCAATCTATTTTTACTGATTTGAACATTAAAGAGATCCCAGTTACCGGTTATGTAAATCAAATAAGCCAAATTCTGCACCCTGTCGCCAAAGGGCTAGGGTTCACTGTGCTTCCGAAAAGTGCAGTGGATACGTTTCAAGAGCCAAAAAAGTTAAAAGTATTTCCCTTAACAAAACCGATAATGCAAACCCTGTATATGGTGGCAAAGAGAAATAGAGCACTACCGGCACGTTTTGAAGTAGTGAAATCAATATTACGACAAAATTTGGGTTGTTTAAAAACGTTGTGAGATCCAAATTTTACATACATTGGTGGCGCGTTAATACATTAGTCTGGCATCGCTCCGTATAAGGGGATAGCGTAATGCTATCAATAGATTGCGACGGACAAAAATATGCCCTACAGACTTGTTGGGCACCTTTGGTTTAAGGAATCTCTATCAAATTTAAACAGTATTTCATGATGATTTTACTATACGTGAGAACCTTAGCGTCATTGCATAACCAGCCCCAATCGGTGAAGTTTGAATATTATGAGGTAAAGGAGGAATCCATCATTGTCGCAGTTCTGCCTCTACGCAATCAAACGTAGTATTTTCAGCATATTTACAGTTTCTCAAAAAATGGGAAACATAAATTTTGTTCTAACTCCTATCCTTTAAAGCTAGATTTTAACTTGATAGTGTTGGTAAATAATCGAGGTTCGTCGATCTTACTCAACATTTCACAACTCGGAAGGCAATCATCATCGACATAATCAACGTAATTGGCGGAAGACTCAAACACTAGGATATCTAAGGCTAAGCGGTCTAAGCCGTAGAGTCCGCGATGGATCATATCTGCCGAAAATACTAACATGTCGCCTGCCGCTAACTTAATTTCTATCCCTGTCGATAGGTTATCGCTACTAAGTTTTCCGCCTTCGTCGTGACGTACATTGAATTCTTCATCGTTATCCCAACGCTTATGGGTCCCGGGGACGAGTTCCATACCGAGTTCGTCGAAAAGCGGTACCCGAAAATGAACCACTTGTGTTTGATGAATAACAATTTTTTGCTGTTCAATATCATGATCATATTGGCAGTCACGATGCCAGAAATTATGTTGCTGGGGATTAACAGGGTCGAAAAAAAGCTGTGTATTCATAAAGGCTGGGCCGTCAGGGATAACGGTGTCAACAGCTGACATCATCTTCGTCGAACTAATGAAGTTAAATAGCGTTAGCCTATCTGGGTCCGATAAGTATTGGCTGCCAGTAATTAACGAAGAATTGAAGGCATCTTCCTCATAAAACTCAGTATTGTCATCTTTCCATGCCTGATGAAATTTTAGGATCACTTTTCTGAGGGCTAAAATTTGCTCGCTATTGAAGTAGTCTCTCACCACAAAGTAACCTTGCTGGTTATAAGCGTTTGTCAATTGACGGTGATGTTCTAACATTAGTATCTCTTTGAGTGCCTGTTGACCGAGGTATCACCCAGAGCGGGTTCAAATTGGTAGGGCTGTCATTTGTATTTGGCGCGATTTTACTAGACCCACACAAAAGCGCAAGTGTTGAGATACGACGGTCACCACATATAGGTTGGTCAGTGGAGTAACTATGGAGTTTCCGATATTGATGATCATTTTTTCCCTTGGTTTTATCGCAAAGACTAAATTGTAGGGTAAATTTAATACTGAGTGTGCTAAAGATTATCTTTATATGGGTAGGTGGTTCAGATCACCCTCACTATGTATTTACGGCATAAATTGAAACAGTCTGCCTTATTATTTTTAGCGGTCTTGGAAATGGTCAGAAAATGAAATGGAAGACACGCGTTGTCGACAAGTTTTTATAAAAATATGTATCGCAGCGATAGTTGTCGATGTTGGCTGCGACACATATGTTGCTTGAACTCATTAGAGCTAAGCCTAGATCCCGCCTTGAGTTAGTTTCAGCGGGTTTAGTAAGGTGGTTAGCTCATCGCGAGAAAGTTCGGTATGTTCTAGTGCAACGTCAATGATTGGACGTTGTTGTTGGTACGCCGTTTTCGCGATTTTGGCCGCCAGATCGTAGCCGATGATTGGGTTGAGAGCGGTCACCAATATCGGATTCCTGTCTAAGGCATGTTCAAGGTTTTTTGCCTGTACTTCAAATGTCGCAATCGCCTTGTCGGCCAGTACCATCACTGTGTTAGATAGTAGTTCGAGACTGTTTAATAAGTTGTTGGCGATCATAGGTAGCATGACATTAAGTTCGAAATTGCCAGATTGTCCACCGATGGTGATAGCTGCGTCGTTACCAATAACTTGTGCACAGACCATTGCTGTGGCTTCCGGGATCACTGGGTTGACTTTACCTGGCATGATTGACGAGCCAGGTTGCAATGCTTGTAAGGCTATTTCACCCAGACCAGCCAGTGGGCCTGAGTTCATCCAGCGCAAATCATTAGCTATCTTCATCAAGGATACGGCGGTTGTTTTGAGTCCACCTGATAGCGCAACGGCTGTGTCTTGCGAGCCAATTAGTGCGAAGAGATTGTCTGCCGGTGTGAATACCAATCCAGTTTCGAGGCTAATTTGTTGACTAAACAGAGCTGAAAATTGGTGGTGAGCATTGACGCCTGTGCCTACTGCTGTCCCGCCTTGTGCTAGCTGAGTGATTGCGGGTAATAACTGATTTAACTGCGATATATTTGCGGTGATCTGTGCACGCCAGCTCATTAGGCTTTGGGCCATTGTCACTGGCATCGCATCCATTAAATGGGTGCGGCCGGTTTTAACAAAGTGTTCAACTGATTTAGCTTTGCTCTCTAGGGTGTCGCTTAGGTGATTAAGCGCCGGTAATAGTTTATTACTGAGCAGTAGGGCGGCGCTGATGTGGATGGCACTTGGGATGACGTCATTACTACTTTGGCCGCAATTTACGTGATCGTTTGGAGATATATTTAGCCCTGAGTTTTTGGTGGCGATGGTGGCAAGCACTTCGTTAACGTTCATGTTTGAACTGGTACCTGAGCCGGTCTGAAACACATCAACAGGGAAGTGACTCATCAGCTCGTTGTCTGCAAGCAATTCGCTACACGCGTCAATAATTGCAGTTGCTACCGATTTTTCGAGTAACTGAAGCTTAAGGTTGGTCGCCGCTGCGCTTGCTTTAATCGCTATTATCGCCGTGACGAAAGCGAGTGGCATTCGTTGGCCACTGATCTCAAAGTTGTTCACCGCGCGTTGAGTCTGAGCTCCATAGAGTGCGTGTTTAGGAACTTCTAACTGCCCCATTGAGTCTTGTTCTAGTCTATATGTCGTCATTATCTTCACTTTTTATGTTTTTAGAAAGGGGATTGTTTGAAAATTAAAGAAATTTCCTTATTTAGCTGGAGATAAAGGCTGTTTAACTGCTTTCTCCGTTCGTTATCTTTAGCGATACGCTGCAGTGACAATAACGGCTTATTGAGTGTTTCATAGCTTGCTCTGCGCCAAGATGATGGCAGAGCCGTATTGACGACCGCTGAGAGCAATAATTCGAACTGAACACGATATAAGTGCCATTTCTGTTGGTCAGATAACAGCTCTGCGAAATGATCTCCAATGTTAAAGAACGCCAAGAACACTTCATGCTGCTGGGGCATGTGTGCAAATTCAATCGCTTGACCGAGAGCCACGTAGCGCTTGATTAGCGATGAATCGGGTAATGAGGTAAGCGCTTTTGGATGTAATAATTCCATAATTTCACCTTATATGATAATGATTCTTATTATCATATACCTAAATGAGAATTATTCAACGAATAGTTTTGGTCTGTGAAGTGGCACGGATTCAGGGCGAGCGCATTATCATTGTTATATCACTACATAGTCCGTAAACACGCTGTAAATATATCCCTATACGCTCAATTTTTCGTCTCGGCAATGTGCTCCCTGCATCGCCCTCATATAACCATCCATGGTTAAGCATGGATGGTTAAGCATGGATGGTTAAGCATGGATGGTTAAGCATGGATGGTTAAGCATGAAAAATACGGTTTACTTCATATGCACTGATATCCCATCAATATTAGGGCGTATTCATTAGAATGCTCTTGCCGTGTCAACATAGGACGTATTGACTAAAACACTCTTGAGGCGAGCATCGATTTGAATTCGATAAAAAATAAGGTAGTGTTCCGTTTGATGGCCCTACGCTGATAGGGAAGCGCGATAAATATTACAAGACTAGCTCATTAAGTGGGCACAACGTTGGTAAGCCATTGGGAATAGACTGATGACTCTGGGTTGAGTCGTGATATGTGAGAGCCTAATATGTCAAATAGCGAGTTGTATTAGGAACGTTCACGCTGAATTTACAATAAATCACAGCGTGATGGTCGGCGACTCTATGTTTTTTCGTGACTATTACTCCAGAAACTAAAGCTATTTTTGCCGCCATCTTTAACTTTATACATTGCATTGTCGGCCCGGCGCATCAATTCTAATATGTCGTTACCGTCATCAGGAAATACCGACATACCAATGCTTAGTGTTAGTTTGGTATCGTCTCCGGTGATCGGGAGGGGGATTTGTACAGATGACACGATCTTTTCGGCGACTTTGTGACTATCTGTTATATCGGCGATATCCGGTAATAAGATTAGGAATTCATCACCACCGATACGCGCAACGATGTCATTGCTACGAACACAATTGACGAGATTATTGGCAACACCAGATAACACTCGGTCTCCGACTGAGTGACCATAGGTATCGTTTATTAACTTGAAATCGTCGATGTCGATAAACATCAGCACCAAGCGAGAGTCATTTTTTAGCGCTTGCTTCATTAACGCAGGTACTTGTTCGAGAGCATATTTACGGGTAAATAGGTCGGTCAGTGGGTCGTGTTCGACAATATAACGTAGTTCTCGATGTAAATTGGCCCGGTCAATCGCGTTTTGCTTGAACACCACCATCGCGTGCGCCATGTTACCAATTTCGTCTTTGCGTTCACTCACAGAGATATTGACTTCTAACTCGTCGTTGGATAATCGGCTCATGATGTTGGTCATCGCGACAATTGGTCGTGAGATATCGGTGGCGAGCAAATAGCCAAGTAAACAGATTACTATCGCGATTAATGCGCCGCTGATTAATAAGAAATTACTGAGGGTATAGACTGGAGCCATCACTTCACTGTGATCTATTTCAACCAGCATCGCCCATCGCGTACCAAGAAAATCAATAGCAGTATAGGCAGAAAGCACCGATACATTTCTGTAGTCCTCGATGGTGTCTATCCCAGTTTTCCCTGCCAATGCCTGAGTGACTGATGTTGTATCTACGGTTTTGGTCAAAATGCTACGTTGCGTGAGGAATCGAGAGTTACTGCGCATTAATAAGTCTTGGCCGACTAAATAAGTTTCTCCACTGTCTCCCATACCAGCCGTAACTTGCATAATTTTATCAAGTGGTTCTATCGGCATCTGGTAGACAACGACACCGATATATTGATGTCGTTCATTGAACACGCTGGTACCGATGAAACTCGCTGGTTCGTTACCACTCGGGCCGTAGGCCTCAAAGTCGGCATAAGCGAGTTTGTTTACCATTGGCCTAACGTTTACTTGATTAAATACTTTGGCTAGTTGGGTGTTTTGCCACTGGCCGGTGATAATATTTGTCGCGTAGTCAGATTCCTTTTTCACCGTGTAGACGAGATTACCGTTAACATCGAACAGGAAGAAATCATAATAATCTCGCGCTTCAATCATATTTTTAAAGGTTGGGTGATATTGTTTATGGAATGCACTATATTCACTGTGGTCTTGAGCGAATAACAGTGCATCTTTTTGACCCGTTTTATACGGATTCAAGTTGATGTACTGGGATTGTAAATACCCAACGCGGTCTTGTGGGAGTTTGTCCCAAGCCCCGGCAAAGTCTCGAAGTGCATTAATAACAAGCGGACTTTGTGCATGAAATTGCACTTTATTTTCGATACTATAAAAGTACTGTTCAAGTGAGGATTTCCGGGACTCCAACAACGCAACCAATTTGTCTTCAGCCGCCACTTTCATGCTATTGGTGGTGTTAATATACGCGATTACTCCGGTAGCTAACGCGGACATTAACGCTAGTGAAATCATCACAAGTGGAAACTTTTTAGTGATCTTTGTATCTTTTAGCATAGCGTTCCTTGCTCAGCCTTTAGTGTTATAATTGGTAACATCCTAAGTGAATAAGGTTACTAACTCAACTCTTTCGATGTTGTTTATTTCACCATTAAGGCTGTTTTTTATCCGGTGTTGCTCAAAGTTTTGCGGGTAAATGGTAATTTTGTTTGCTTAATGTGATCTCAATTGTGCTAAATATCAGCGCATAGACTATATTTAATAGGTTCAATGGAGGAACTAATGACTAGTCGACGGCTTGATATGCTACATCTTTTTATAACGGCCTTAACCTTGGTTGGCTGGGCTACGCTATTTTACACGCTATTGGTATTTGATGATGCGCGCCCGGAAATGAAGACCATTATTACCCAATATCATAATATTGAGGTACGTGACTTTTGGTTAGTCAGTGTTTACGATAAATTAGTGTATTTATTATGGTTTTGTGCGGGTGTTAGCCTATTTAACATTTTGTTAAATGGCTATTTGAGGAGACTCGAAAAAGGTAATAGCTGGACAGCACCAGTGCTCTTGTTTACGGTGACAGTGATTGCGATTACTGTGCTCTATATTTGGCAACCGCTAGTGAATAACTAACCTTAGTTGTTCGATAATTGCTGCAGTAACTCCCCAAATAGGCCAACCACCAGTTGGCTTGAAATACACCGTGTGAACGCGATCCTTTCTTGGCACATCTAATGTGAAATGCGCTGGATTTTGCAATACTTGAGTTAACGGTAACTCGATCACGGCTGACACTTCTTGTGGATTTGGCGTAAATAGCGCATCAGAGTCGATAAAACCGATGTAGGGCTTAATATCGAATCCCGTGACGGTATGTAGATTGGGTAAACTTCCAAAGATAGTTACTTGCTGCTCACGAATGCCAAGCTCCTCATGATTTTCTCGCAGCGCAGTGGCCAATAAATTGATGTCTGTGGCATCTACTTTTCCGCCGGGAAAGGCTATCTGGTCAGGATGGTGGCGTAGATGGCTAGTACGTTTAGTTAAGATAAGATAAATTTCGCCATCACGAACAACTAAAGGGACTAACACGGCACTGGCTGTTAACTTCGCGATGGTTGGAAAAAAATAGTCTATCGGACGAAAGTTACCAAGCTGAAATGCCATCATTAATTGTGATTTATTCATGCTTTCCATTTCTTTCCACGGTAGTTCAAGGCGCCAATAAGGGCAAGATTGAGGCAACTTTATCGAAACATTCTTGGTACTCATCATTGACGTTAGAGTCAGCAACGATGCCACCACCAGCCCAACAATATATTTCGCTATCTAAGCATAACAGGGTTCGTATTGTAATATTAGTATCCATTTGGCGATCGGCGCTGATGTAGCCGATCGAACCACAATAAATGCTGCGACGGTGTGGTTCGAGTTCATCGATTATGTTCATCGCTCTGATTTTCGGTGCGCCGGTGATGGATCCGCCGGGGAACGCACCTTTAAGTAATGTTAACGGCGAGATGTTATCTGGTAACGTTGCTAGCACCGTACTGACGAGGTGATGGACGCTCTTAAAACTCTCGATAGCAAATAGTGTTGGCACCGTAACGCTACCAGGTAACGCACATCGCCCAATATCATTGCGCAGTAAATCAACGATCATCAGGTTTTCACTCTGGTCTTTTTCACTATTGAGCAATTCTACGACTAACGCTTTATCCTCAGCGCTGTCGTTGCTTCGAGGACGTGTTCCCTTAATGGGCTTTGCTTCGATTTCGCCGCCGCGACATTGGATGAAGCGCTCTGGTGACACACTGATTATTGCGCCTTTTGTTAAGCGAATAAAGGCGCTGAATGGCGTGTTATTCTGTTTCGCCAATTTGAGATAGATATCGTATTCGTTCCCCACATAGCTCGATTGAAACCGTTGGGTCAGATTAATTTGATAACAATCGCCTTGTCGTAGATAGTCCTGTACTCGATTAAATCGCTCGTTGTATTGACTAAAAGTGATTTGATTCCGCCATGGCGCTGTTAATTTTCCGGGTAGGACGCTAGCAGGTATCGTCATTGCCAATGCTATAACGTGTTGTATTTGTGCTTGATGTTGCAATGCTGTGGCGCGAGAAACAAGTTTAACCGCCGCGTGTTTGTGATCAAACACTATCGCGTGTTGATAGATCCCTACGGCCATCTCTGGTAGGTCAATATCGGCTTGGGCTACATCGTCAAGCTCCTCACAGTAGCGACCAAGGTCATAACTAAAATGGCCTACAGCGCCGCCCGAGAAGGGCAGTTCACTTTTTATGCCACTCAAGCCACATATATTAAGTTTAAGCTCAATAAGATCAAATGGGTTTTGTTCGCTCGTTGTGGTTGTGTTAGCGTCAACATCGACCATCGTCGTGATGCCTGATTGTGTGGTTAATGTTATTTTTGGCGTAAAAACAATGATATCGTAGTTTGCGTCACCATGGTCACTGGAACCAGAATCAAGCAACATCGCCCACGGTAAGTGTGATATTTTACTGAAAAAGTGGCGCGCATCGGGCGCTATCGTCAGCGTACTGACATGAAGAGTAGATGACATTTTGAGCTATAACAACCTTGGACGATGGTAGCACTTGGCTAGTGACAAAAAACCAAGGTATTATATACTAAATATATGCTCAGTTAATGCGTTGTGTGTTAGTTAACCCGCGAATTATCTGATGATTAACAACAATAAGGTTATTTGTACCGCAAATTACCAAGCAATATGTAGCAAAAGATAGCTTAGTCCGTAAGGGGATATGAATGACAGTAATTAAAAAATGTGATTTTATTGATAGCATTGAAGATGCACTACAATATATTTCATACTACCATCCAAAAGATTTTATTGATGCGATGGAAAAGGCTTACCATAGTGAGCAGAGCAGTGCGGCTAAAGATGCGATCGCACAGATTTTAATTAATTCTCGTATGTCTGCTGAAGGGCATCGTCCTTTATGTCAGGACACCGGCATTGTGACTTGTTTTGTTAAAATCGGTATGAACATCCATTGGGATTCAGATCTTACTGTTCAAGAAATGGTTGATGAGGGCGTAAGACGTGCGTATAGCAATCCAGATAATCCACTACGCGCATCTATTGTTGCCGATCCTGCAGGAAGTCGTGTTAATACTAAAGATAATACACCTGCGGTTGTTCACATTGAAATGGTCGCTGGCGATGAAATTGAAGTGATGATCGCTGCTAAGGGCGGCGGTAGTGAGAATAAGTCTAAAATGGTGATGCTAAACCCAAGCGATTCTATCGTTGACTGGGTGCTAAAAACAGTGCCGACGATGGGCGCAGGTTGGTGTCCGCCAGGAATGCTTGGCATAGGCATTGGCGGTACGGCGGAAAAAGCGGCTGTTATGGCGAAAGAATCACTGATGGAAAGTATCGATATTAGCAATATTATTGATAATGGCCCGCAATCAGGTGAAGAAGAGCTACGGTTAGAGATCTTTAACAAAGTCAATAAACTTGGTATCGGTGCGCAAGGTCTTGGTGGTGTTAACACCGTGTTAGACATTAAGATTAAGTCGTGCCCGACTCACGCTGCATCAAAACCTGTCGTGATGATTCCTAACTGTGCTGCTACCCGTCACGTTCATTTTCACTTAAATGGCAGCGGTCCGAGTGATCTGACGCCACCAAAATTGGAAGATTGGCCAGAAATTACTTGGGAAGTCGGCGAGAACGTACGCCGAGTTAATGTTGACGAACTGTCGAAAGCTGACATTACAGAATGGAAAACAGGTGAAACTGTCTTACTTAGTGGCAAGATTTTAACCGGTCGTGATGCTGCTCATAAGAAAATTCAAGGGCTACTAGCATCAGGCGAAGGCCTGCCGGCAGGCGTTGACTTTAATGGGCGTTTTATCTATTACGTCGGTCCTGTTGACGCCGTTGGTGATGAAGTGGTTGGCCCCGCAGGTCCAACAACATCGACTCGTATGGATAAGTTCACTAAGATGATGCTTGAAGAAACAGGTCTGCTTGGCATGATCGGTAAAGCCGAACGTGGTCCGGCGACAGTTGAACTGATTAAAGAGAACAAGTCAGTTTATCTAATGGCAGTAGGCGGCGCTGCATATTTAGTGTCTAAAGCGATCAAAAAATCTCGCGTCGTTGCATTCCCAGAACTAGGTATGGAAGCGATTTACGAGTTTGAAGTAGAAGATATGCCGGTGACAGTTGCGGTTGATTCAACCGGTGAAAACGCGCACGAAACGGGTCCAAAGACCTGGCGTGTTAAACTTCAAGATGTTTAATCATTGATTAAATACTAAAAAACCGCCAACAGGCGGTTTTTTTAACGCTGTTAAACCAGCGTTAAGAAATCAAATGTTACATTCTTGCCACTTACTTTAAACAAGGAGCTTTACCCATGAAAAAATTAGCATTGAGCGCACTACTAGCATTAGCCATTACTGGCTGTGGCGAAGACGCTACAAACGATACCACCGCAACAGCTAACGCTAGCAAAAATGCAGGCGAGCAAACTGCGACACAGATGACTGACGCTAAAAACACAGTTGCCCAGCAAGAAAGCGACGCCAAGTCATTGCTAGCGGAACAAGAGCAACAAGCTAAAGACGCACTGGCGGAACAAAAAGCACAAGCACAAGCGAAAATGGATGAAGAAAAAGCAAAAGCACAAGCAAAAATTGATGAAGAAAAAGCGCGCATAGAAGCTCAGTTAGAAGAGAAGAAAGCCGAAGCACAAGACGCAATCAGCGAAAAACTAGGTAACTAATAGTATTTTCCTGCCAAATTATACGGCGGCGACCTGCAGCCGCCGTATGACCTTTTCTAGAACTCCCTTGAACAACTCTCTCTATATGGCACTTATTTCCGCTGACATCGTGTTCTGATGAGGCGGTGCTATTACTATTTGTAGCTTATTAACGACGTTATAGTACAATCATCCGTAATTTCATCCCTTTAGAAACCACTGGATTATTAATGCGTTCTGAAATCACTAATACACCCAATAAAATGATAAGCCTCTGCGTCGCGTCGGTATTAACACTGATCACAACTCATGTCGCCGCAAAAGGTCTTACTGTCGAACGGCTCAATCAATTGGATAGCGTTCATTCTGGTGCGGTGTCACCTAATGGGAATTACTTGGCTTATGGTCATAAGAACGTTGGCGCAACGAGTTCGGTGTCCAATATCTATCTACAAGACCTGCGAGATCCAACTATTGCAACGGTTCAATTGACTAACCATGACACCACAGAAAGTGACTTAATTTGGGGGCGTAATAACGACGCATTGTACTTTTTAAGCACGCGTAGTGGCTCATCTCAGGTATGGCGTCTTAATGTTAGAGGCGGCGAAGCAATTAGATTAACCGATTTAGCGGTCGGCGTTGACGGTTTCAAACTATCACCAAACAACCAAAAAATTGCGCTGGCTTTAAGCGTGTTCCCCGATTGCGACACGTTAGCGTGTAGTAATAGCCGACGTGTTAAGCTCAGTAAAAACAGCGAGCGCGGTCGAGAGTACACACAACTGATGGTGCGTCATTGGGATACATGGAAAGATGGCCGCTTTAATCACTTGTTTATTGCTGATATCAACGATAATAAGCTCTCAAACGTTACGGACATCACTAAAGGCCAACTAACAGATATTCCTGCTAAGCCGTTTTCTGGCATGGAAGAAGTTGCGTTTAGCGCCGATGGCAAACACATTGTCTATAGTGCAAAAGCGCCGAGTCGTGAGCAGGCATGGCATACCAACTTTGATTTATGGCAGGTTGAACTTGCCACTGGAACAACAACGAATCTGACCAAAGATAATTTAGCCTGGGATGCCCATCCTGCATTTTCAAATGACGGTCGTTATATGGCTTACGCCGCGATGACAAAACCCAACGCTGAATCTGACCGTTTCGCGGTAATGCTTAAAGATCTAGTGACCGGAAAAGTGAAAGAAGTCACTCCGTTATGGGATCGCTCGGTGGCTAGTATCGCGTTTGCGCCTGACAGCCGTAATATCTATGTGACTGCGCAAGATGTCGGCCAAGTGTCGGTGTTTGTCATTAATATTCAATTCGGCGACATTAAATCGTTACATAATGAAGGTCGTTCGTCGGTGGTCGGTGTAAGAGACAATAGTGTCGTGATCACAAACAAGGATCTAACAAGCCCAGGTGATTACTATACATTGGCTAATGACGGTACCGCGATGACTCGTTTAACCGAGGTTAATAAAGCGAAACTAAAAGATGTCACCTTCGCAGAATATTCTCAGTTCAATTTCAAAGGATGGAACGATGAAATCGTTCACGGTTATTGGTTAAAGCCGGTTGGCTTTAAGCCGAATAAGAAATACCCCATTGCTTTCTTAATCCACGGTGGTCCACAAGGATCGTTCGGCAACAGTTTTTCAAGTCGATGGAATCCTCAATTGTGGGCGAGTGCAGGTTATGGGGTAGTGATGATCGATTTTCACGGTTCAACAGGTTATGGACAAAAATTTACTGACTCGATTAACTTAGATTGGGGCGGGAAACCTTTAGAAGACTTACAAAAAGGATTACAGGCGGTCACCAAACAACAGCCGTGGCTCGATGCTGATAACGCCTGTGCGCTGGGTGGATCGTATGGTGGTTACATGGTCAATTGGATTGCGGGCAATTGGAGCCAGCAGTTCAAGTGTCTGGTTAATCACGCTGGTTTGTTTGACATGCGGATGTTTTACGCAGTCACGGAAGAGTTATGGTTTCCTGAACAAGATTTTGGCGGCAGTTATCTCAGCGCCAAAGATAACTACGAGAAATTTAATCCAATTAACTTTATTGATAATTGGACGACACCAATGCTGATCATTCATGGTGAGAAAGACTTTAGAGTGCCTTATGAACAGGGGTTAGCAGCGTTTAGCCTGTTACAACGCAAAAGCATTGATTCAAAGTTGTTGGTTTTCCCTAACGAAAATCATTGGATACTCAACAAAGACAATAAGGTTCAATGGTACAAAAATGTTCTGGGCTGGATGGATAAACACACCAAATAGCGGATTGACTAAGGAGTGTTTCATACGCTGTCATTAGCAGCGTAGCGTTTGAAATTGGCATTATGGTTGTTTGTTTTGTAATTATTTTTAGTGAACAAACAACAACTCCCTTGACATCAGGACGCTACAAGTTATATTTTAAACGTTCGTTTAAAGCAAAGGATTATTAGTGTGCAAAAAGTAGACACAAAAACAAAAATATTAAATGCCGCAGAGCAGCTTTTTGCCGAACGTGGTTACGCCGACACGTCGTTGCGGTTAATCACCAGTCAAGCCGAAGTAAATTTGGCCTCGGTTAACTACCATTTCGGGTCGAAAAAAGAGTTAATTCAAGCGGTGTTGGCTAGATACTTAGATGTGTTTGTACCGGGATTGACCGCGGCATTAGATCAACTAAACAAGGCAGAACAACGTGTCGAACAACGTAATGTTTTTGAATGTTTGGTCACTCCGTTATTAGCATTAAATACTTTTAAACATCGTGGAACGACAACATTTTTACAGTTGCTCGGACGCGGGTATGTTGAAAACCAAGGGCATTTACGTTGGTTTATCACCACCCACTACGGTGATATCATGGCGCTGTTTAATAAGGCAGTCCAAAAAGCAAATCCACACCTCAGTACAGAGGATATTTTCTGGCGTTTACACTTCACATTAGGCACTGTGGTGTTCACTATGGCCTCGAGCAAGGCACTTATTGATATCGCAAAATCCGATTTTAATCACGATATTGATATTGAAGGATTAATTAGAAAAGTTATTCCGTTCATTTCTGCAGGCGTCAGCACTTCCTATTAGCCTTAAAAATGCACCGTTCACTGCAATCAACTGTGGTGAACGGTGTTTTTTTGTCCTACTGCCACTTATTTGTTAGTCCGAATTAAGCTATCATCAATGCGTTAAAATAATTATAACGATAAGGATGATTACTTTGGAATCAATTAATAATTTTCTGCTACTAGTAGATAGCTATCTAGGCTCTGCCGGATATTTTCCATTTTTACTACTAGGTACAGGTTTGTTTTTCACTATCTATCTTGGATTCCCGCAGATCCGTTATTTCAAGCATGCTTGGAATGTCGTCACGGGAAAATACGCTAACGATAGCGATAAAGGTGATACAACCCATTTTCAAGCACTCGCGACAGCGCTTTCGGGCACTGTTGGCACGGGTAATATCGGTGGCGTTGCATTTGCACTCTACTTAGGTGGTCCCGCTGCATTGTTTTGGATGTGGGCAACTGCGTTCTTTGGCATGACGACAAAATTTGTCGAAGTGACACTGTCTCACAAGTATCGTGACACCGTAGAAGACGGCACGATGTCTGGCGGTCCAATGTACTATATGGACAAAGGCCTTAACATGAAATGGCTAGCGGTTATTTTTGCAATCGCTACTATCATTAGTTCGTTCGGTACCGGCAATATGCCGCAAGTCAATAACATTGCTGTTGGCCTGCAAGATACCTTTGGTATCGACCGTATGTTAACGGGTGGCGTGCTAGCAATCATCCTCGCGTTAGTTATTCTTGGTGGTATCTCGCGTATTGCTAAAGTGACATCAACCATCGTTCCTGCGATGTCGGTGATTTACATTATTGGTGCACTTGGTGTCATTTTTTATAACATTGAAAACCTTGTACCATCGTTCTTGTCTGTATTTGAATATGCCTTTACTGGTTCTGCCGCTGCTGGTGGTTTCCTGGGTGCAAGTTTTGCTTACGCATTTAATCGTGGTGTTAACCGTGGTTTATTCTCAAATGAAGCAGGCCAAGGTAGTGCGCCTATCGCGCATGCATCAGCGAAGACAAGCGAGCCAGTCGCTGAAGGTATGGTGTCAATTTTAGAACCATTCATTGATACTATCATCATCTGTACGCTAACAGGCATGGTGATCTTGTCATCTGGTGTGTGGAATCAGAAGTTTGAAAATGAATTCCAACGCTCTGATATGACCTACCTAAGTGGTCAATTTAGTGACCAAGTAGATGGCGATCGTCAGGAGCTATTCAAGTATCTAAATCGCGAACAAACCGAAGCGGGTCCTTACAGTGGTAAGCTTGTTGTCGTAGACGGTAAGGCGACGAACAGTGGTTTTACGTTGCTAGCGTCTCGTTCTGTCGCTGAAGACATTACTTATTCAGTCGACGAGCAAGCGTACAACGGTGTGCTTGAAATTGTTGATGGCAAGTTAGTAAATGATGCGATTGATGTTAATGGTAAGTCGCTGGTGCATTCGGCAAAACTTACCACCATCGCCTTTAAACAGGGCTATTTTGGTGATTACGGTCAGTATATTGTCTCAATCGGTTTACTGTTGTTTGCCTTCTCAACCGCAATAGCGTGGTCTTACTATGGCGACCGGGCTGTCACCTATTTGTTTGGTAATAAATGGGTTAAGACGTATCGCGTGTTTTATGTCGCCGGGTTCTTCTGGGCATCATTCGCAGATACAACATTGGTATGGACATTGGCGGCAGTAGCGATTGTGTTAATGACAATTCCTAATCTCATTGGTATCTTAATGCTTGCGAAGGAAATGAAGTCTACCGTCAAAGATTATTGGCGCGATTTCAATCCGAACGATTAAGTGCAACTTTATTAAAGCCCGCTGTTAGCGGGTTTTTTATTTATTTTCACGGTTAATGGAGTATTCGATGGCGATAATATCGTGCCCACAGTGTCAACAACAAATATCAGACAAAGCAACGCGCTGTGAACATTGCGATGGCGAAGTAAAGGGTCATGACGCAGAAGTGATGGAGAGTATGACAAGAGTCAATCGGATTAAGATGGCACAGTCGATCCAAAATCAGACATTTGTTGCATTATTGCTATTTGTCGGTGGTTTTACGTTATGGTATTGGCGAAATACCTTCGACGACCAATGGTACAATATACTCGGTCAGGGGATGATTGCTGTCGGGTTTATCTGGTATTTAGTTAATCGTGTTCGGTTGATCGTCAATAAACGTAAGAAGTGATACCGGTGCACTAAGTAATTAACCTGCACTCGGGTTAATTCGTTTAGTAAATGGTATCATGGCCGTAACTACCACTCCCATCATCGGTTGATGGGAATTGGACAACACAAGAAATCGAGGTCTGTGTGCAAATAGAGCAATTAATTAAGGCGATGTCGCCCAGCGTGTATGAAATTTTAAAACAAGGCGTTGAGTTGGGAAAGTGGCCTAACGGCGTGGAGTTAACGTCAGAACAACGTGACAAAGCAAGCCAAGCTATGATGCTATATCAAGGAACTCATTTAAAGCAAACTGATCACCTGACCGTAGGCGAGGGTGGGGTGCTCAATAATTTGACTAAGTCACAGCTTAAAAGACAGTTCGATACCGAAGAAATCACCCGTTCAAAAGTGTAGCGCTGACTAACCATATTTCAAATTAAAAGGCTCACTATGAGCCTTTTTCGATCCTAAAGCGTTAATTCTCCAGCGACATTTTGTTGCATAATCAACTTTATATTGTCTAGACTTTCGTTCTTGGACAGTAACCAATGTAACTTAGTCAGTGCAGCTTCTATGGTCATATCGGCACCACTAATGACGCCACAACGCGCTAGTGCATTGCCGGTGGCGTAACCTGACATGTTTACTTTTCCGCGCTGACATTGACTTAGGTTGATAATGACAATGCCAGATTCGTTCGCTTTAGCCAAAACATTTAGTAGCTTCGGTTCTTCTGGTGCATTACCCACACCATAGCTGAGCATGATAAGCGCTTTAACGGGCTGTTTAATAATATTCATTACAACGGACGCGTCTATCCCGGGATATAACATCACTACACCGACTGGTTGCTCCGTAATATTATCGACGGCAAACGGCAGCTGCGGTTTTTGATCAATAACCCCCGCTAGCAATTCAATATTAATCCCAACGTTTAATAACTCAGGCAAATTCGGTGATTCGAACGCATTGAAACCATCGGCGTACGCTTTGGTTGAGCGGTTGCCGCGAATCAATTTATTATTGAAGAATAGGGATACTTCATTAATCGGATAGTATGCTGCCAAGAATAATGCATTTTGTAGGTTAGACTGCCCATCTGAACGCATCTGTGCAAATGGTATTTGCGATCCCGTAACAATTACGGGTTTGGTCAGCCCCTGCAACATAAATGATAACGCCGAGGCAGTGTAGGCCATTGTGTCTGTACCATGAAGGATCACAAAACCATCATAATCATCATAGCGAGACTTAATGTCTTGCGCGATTCGCTGCCAATCGCTCGGTGTCATGTTTGCTGAGTCGATGAGTGGTGCATACTCATTGATCGTGTACTCTGGCATTTCAGAACGGGAAAACTCTGGACTCGAGTTAACACAGTTACTGAGAAATCCGGTTTGAGGTCGATATCCCTCGCTCGATGAGGTCATGCCGATAGTACCGCCTGTATACGCGATATAGATTCTTTTTTTAATCATGTGCTGACGTCTTACTTTGTTGAGGGGCGTGCCCTAGCTTATTTATGCGATAGTATAACGTAGATGGTTAGAATTGTACGGTAGTGCGGGAAATTCCCCGCCGGTTAAGGCGGGGGAAATGCTTATGGCTGGCACTCCATGCAAAATAGGTAGGTATTTTGTGGATCGTCAAACTGACTAAAGGTAGACAATGATTGCTCGATTGTTCCAAATATCTTGGATAACGAGGTCGCTTGACGCGGCTCAATACCTAACGCGTCAACACTACTCTTGAGGATGTCACGGTAAATCTGTTCCATAGGAGTGAGTTCTTTACGAATAATGATGGTGGAAAATTCCTCCAGCTCTGCGAGTTTCGCTGCTTGCTCGACGGCAACATCGAGGCCACCCAACTCATCAACTAATCCGAACTCATGGGCCTTAAGACCCGACCAAACACGACCTTGGGCAATTTGGTCAACTTGTTCAAGTGTCATGCCACGTGCCGAGCTGACTAGACCAATAAATTGGGCGTAGCCATGTTCGATATGCGCTTGCATCAAGTCTTTAAACCCGTTTGGTAAATCACGAGTTACGCTGACGCCAGCAAGCTCTTTGGTACCGATACCATCGGTGAATACACCAATTGACTCGAGAGAACGTTCAAACGTGGTGATCATCCCGAAAATACCGATAGAGCCAGTAATTGTTGTCGGTTGTGCGATTATTTTATCAGCATTTGCTGCAATCCAATAACCACCTGATGCGGCAACGCTACCCATCGATGCGACAACTGGTTTTCCTGCTTGCTGCAGTGCAATAACTTCCGTGCGTATCTGCTCAGAGGCGTAAGCACTACCGCCGCCAGAGTCGATACGAAGTACCACGGCTTTAATATCATCGTTAAGTCGCGCTTCACGTAATAATAACGAGGTGCTTGTGCCGCCAATGGTTCCTGCGGGTTGGTGACCGTTTAGGATCTGACCTTTTGCGACGATAATTGCGATGTTCGCGGTTTCATTGACACTCGGGACTGCGCGTTGTTGAGCAAGATAGCTGCGCATCGCAATCTTGTTATAGCTAAGATTATTTTTTGATGGTCCAACTTTATCCACTAATTGCTTGAGAATATTAATGTTTGAATCAATCTCATCCACTAAACCAAGGTTTAGCGCCGCTTTAGCGAAACTTCCTTGTGCTTCTTGAACTGCTAATAAGTAGTCTTTAACGTTCAGATCAAACTCTGCTGGGGTTAATTTGCGTTGCACCGAAACATCATTAACATAAGCAGACCAAAGATCGTTGAGCCATGATTCATTAGCGGTTTTTGCCGCAGGTGACATATTATTACGTAAAAATGGTTCGAGTGCGGATTTGAACGTGCCGACACGGAATACATGGGCGTTTATTTTTAATTTTTCGAGTAATGACTTGTGATAAAGGCGGTAACGGGAGAAACCGTCAATAGACACCATGCCTTTATTGTTCATTAGGATCTTATCTGCATGACTGGCTAGGTAATATTGCGCTTGATTAAAGCCACCGCCGACAGCGTAAATTGGTTTGCCACTTTCTTTAAAGGCGGTGAGTGCACGGCCAATTGATTGCAGTTTAGTGAGATTTCCCCAAGCCATCTGTGAAGAGTCAATCACCAACATTTCAATTGCATCATCATTATACGCTAAATCGATGGCGTCTAAGACATCAGAGACGAGTGTTTCAGCATCTTTAGATTGTTCGTAGTTGTCTTTAAATAGCTGGTCGAGAGGATCCGTTGGCCGCTTCTGTTCTACTAAACTTCCTTGAACATTGATAAGTAAAGCTGCGTTTTTAGGGACTTCAATTTGACCGTCTTTGCTCACTGCGCCAATAATGGCGAACAACAACCCAAAAACAATGAGATTTAAGATTAACTTTCGCGTGTTGTTAATCGTGGCCCACAGGAAACTAAATGTTCTTAGGACGATATTGCGTTTCTTTTCCATATAATTTTCTCAGTACATTACTTAAGGATACTCTAGCGTAGTTGGGACGTTAGAGTATTAGTAAATTGTAACAGGATTTTTTCAGAACATAACAAACTTTCAATAATTTAGGGATTTAATGCATCGACAAAACACTCTATAATGGTTACAGAATTATTTTACTCAATAGACAACAATGAACCCACTGCCTAAGATCATGCCGCTACGCATTTTAAAAGATGGTCTGCGTCTCACCAAAGCGAATTTTTTAACCTATTTACCACTACTTCTTATCATTACCGTGCTTGTTTACGCGGGTAATGAAGGGCTTACGTCATTGATGTTGGAGCGTAACCCTGAAGCAACGTTACTCGACCAACTGACAATGACGAGCCTGATTTTCGGCTTGTTATTATCGCCAGTAGAAGTTGGTCTGATGTTGATAGGTTTGAGTGCAGCACGCGGCGAACGCATTAAAATCGCCGATTTACGCCACATATTACCGCACAGCGCGAAGATTATCGTTATCACTATTATCACTATGGCGTTGGTACAAGCCGGATTTATGTTGCTGTTTTTTCCAGGGATTTTTCTTACCGTCGTGCTTTCTATGGCACCTATGTTGATGTGCGATAAAAAACTTAGCATGGTTCAAGCGTTAAAAATGTCTGCTCAAGCGGCAAGCAAACAATGGTTTATGCTTTTTTTAGTCTATCTTTGGTTGGTCGTTGCGATCTTGTTGTCATTCTACACGATGGGTTTTGCACTGATATTTACGCTACCACTTTATCTAAACGTTAAGGGGTTGCTCTACCAACAGTTATTTGACAGTAAGATCGATGATGTCGCGCCTAACGCGCACGATGACAACGAATTTGAGGCCTAATTGATGAAATTTGGATTAGTAGCACGCGTTACATTAGCACTTGCAGTGCTGGTATTGATCACATTTGCATTCAAGGTGTATTTCTTTGAAGCACCTCGTGATTCCAGCCACGACATTGCGGTAAAACAAGATGTCGACACACCACAACTGACTCCAGATTTTGGTGCTATTACGGATGTTAAGGCAAAGAAGCAGGCATTCTTTGACTTTATTCGACCTGGTGTTCACCAAGCAAATAGTGATATTGCACGACAACGTCAACAATTGTTGGATTTAGTGGCCGTTGTAGAAAATAACGATGATTGGGATGTACTCAGCTCGTCTCAACAAGAGACGATAGCGACAATAGCAGTCGCATATAAAGTTAAATCGCCAATTGATTCGTTAATCACGCTTAATTACTTGTTGTCTAGGGTCGATACAATCCCTAGTGCGCTAGTGATGGTCCAGGCCGCCAATGAGTCAGGCTGGGGAACGTCGAGGTTTGCTCGTTTAGGTCTAAATTTCTTTGGCCAATGGTGTTTTAGCAAAGGGTGTGGCTTGATACCTATTTCTAGGAACGAGGATGCGAATCACGAAGTTCGTGTATTTGCCAGTGTCGATGAGTCAATTTCAAGTTATCTTAGTAATCTTAACACTCACCCAGCGTATGAGCACCTGCGCCAACTTCGGTTAGAGTTACGTCAAGACAATCTTCCTGTTAAAGCAGAGTTTTTGGCCCCTGGGCTAATCAACTATTCAGAGCGTAAACAAGACTACGTGGTAGAGCTGTTACAGATGCTACGCCACAACAAGGCATACTTATAAATGACAAAAATTACCATGACGGCGCTGGTTTTGTTAGCAACGCCATCTTACGCGTTCGCTCAATCTGAAACGTCTTTCACTTATGGTGGTATCTACAAAAGCTTAAAGACAGCGCAACATACTGAGTTTTCACAGCTATCGTTAAATTTCTTTTTACTTCAAAGCCGTAATGGTGAGATATGTCCAACCACTAGAGTATATCTCAGTGATGGCAATACTAGTTATGATTTATCTGTGACTAAACAGGGAAAACTGTTGTTACCGTTGGATAAGAAGCTCAAACAGGATCATGCCGCCATTACGCTTGTCACCGATGAGCCGGTAACGTGTCACCTCGCGATGGAGGTCGCGGTTGCCAATTTTGAGTTAGAAAATGTAACTCCAAGCAAGACTAAACAATGGCTCGGGCAATTCGATGCAATGTATAGTACGTTGGCTGGTTGGCCGGGGAAATACTTTATGCCAAAGATCACTGGCTTAACATTCAAGTTGGCTGATGTTGCGCCGGGTGGTGCGACTTACAAGCACGATAACCGCATCATCGAGTTGGCGAGTGCTGGTGAGCACCAATTTATTCTCTCGAGCGAACAAATTGCAAGGTTTGAGACACAAGACAGCTTTGAACTTGGTGCAACCGTTTATAAAGTCACACCAAATTTGGCTAAGTAATATTGTTTGATGGCGCTATGTTAATTCGATAACTTGAACCGTGGTTTCGTTTTTAGCCGCGCCAGTATCAACCTCTTGATCAAACGCAGTATCCCCACCATCAACCACTTCCCCAACACTAATCCCACTAAAATCGAATAAGTTGCGGTCGACAAGATGCGAAGGAACAACATTTTGCATCGCGGTAAACATCGATTCGATACGTCCTGGAAAACGTTGGCTCCAATCGTTTAGCATTGCTTTAACGGCTTGGCGTTGAAGGTTCTCTTGTGAACCACATAGGTTACACGGAATGATTGGAAATTCTTTGAGTCGCGCAAACTCCGCAATTTCAGACTCGACACAATAGGCTAATGGACGAATAATAATATGTTCGCCATTGTCGCTGCCTAATTTAGGTGGCATTGATTTGAGTTTGCCGCTGAAAAACATGTTTAACATCATTGTTTCCAGCATATCATCGCGATGATGACCCAATGCTATCTTAGTAGCACCAATTTCTTTGGCAACGCGATATAAAATACCTCGGCGCATCCGCGAACATAACGAACATGTTGTCTTGCCTGGCTCAATTTTTTCCATCACGATAGAATAGGTGTCTTCTTCGACGATTTTATAATCTACCCCGATGCTATCGAGATAGGTCGGTAGCACTTCTTGTGGAAAACCAGGTTGTTTCTGATCGAGGTTGACGGCAATGATGTCAAAGCTGATCGGCGCCCGTTTTTTGAGACTACGTAGAATATCGAGCATCACATAACTGTCTTTGCCACCGGATAGACATACCATTACCTTGTCACCGTCTTCGATCATATTAAAATCACTGATGGCTTTGCCAACATGACGCGAAAGACGCTTATCAAGCTTTTTAAGTTGAGACTTGACCGCGGTATTGGTGTCAGAAAGGGGACTAGACATTAAGAAATCACTATTGAAAAAAATTAGGCCGCTATTATAACCTTAACTCTATCACCCTGACATACCAATTTTTAGTTTTTATGAACCTATGCAACATTAAACCGGACTAATAAAACCGTCTGGTTTTACTGCCAACAGATCGCAATCAATACGGTCGATAACATGCTCTGCGGTATTGCCGATAAACGCAGCGGACAATCCCGTGCGGCCAATCGTACCAATAATAACAAGCTCGGCATCGAGCGCTTTACTTAACGCTGGAATGACATCTTCAGCTAATCCTTCCTCTATATAACAATCTTGCTCACTGAGATCGAATTGTTGTGCAAGCTCAACGCAGCTGTTGGTGTGAAGTTTTTTCACTGAATCATTATATTGCTGAGTGTTAAATTCGGGAATCTCAATCGCAATGTTTACTGGGGTACCTGGGTAGCCGTTGACTACTTTGACATTGGCCGCAATCACTTTAGCTAAGTCACAGGCATGCTGCATTACTTTAGCGTTAAGGTTGATGTGGTCGGGATCTTCGGTCACTGCATTTACCGCGGTTAAGATAGTGCCTTGTTTAGGCCAATCATGCTCTTTTACCAACAGTACATCGCATGGTGATTTTCGTAATAAATGCCAGTCAGTTGGCGTGAAGATCACCGATTTTAATTTGTCATGCTTGTGGGTGGATTTGACCAACAAATCAATATTGTTGGCTTTAATGTGACCGATAGCAGCTTCGAAAGGGCGCTTATGCCACGAAATATGCGCTTCAATGTCGATATCTGGATATAACTCGGTGATATTCGTTAACCAAAGTCGGTGCTGAGCCATCACACCTTCCTGCATCGAGTCACGTTCATCTGATGATAGCATCGACGTCATTTCATAGGAAAGGTCGTAGATACAAAGGAATGCTGAAATTTTAGCGCCGTAACTACGCGCGAGATAGGCTGCTCGAGCCAGACTTGGTTGTTCTTGTTTAGTAGGATCAACCATCACTAATATATTTTTATATTCCATCATATCAATGCCTCAACATGTTGTTAGTCTTGTATTAAAGATACGTCAAGATGCCATAAATAACCGGATCTATATCAATTTTACACCGATTGTTTGATAAAAACAAAAAAGCCGACATTGAAAGTCAGCTAGATACTTAAGGGCGGAAAGTGTTTAAGTAACCTTATTGATCCCACTCAATATTGATAAGTTCACTTTATCAATAATGGTGACGTATTTACCTTGCACAGTGATTAGATTACTTTTCTGAAAACGACCTAACAACCTTGAAATGGTTTCAACCGTCAAACCAAGGTAATTTCCAATGTCACCGCGTGTCATGGTTAAGCGAAACTCCTTGGATGAAAGCCCGCGTTCACCATGGCGGTCACCGAGAGTGTCGATGAATGTGGCCAGGCGTTCCTCGGCACTGCGTTTGCTTAAAAGCATCAACATCGTTTGGTCATTTAATATCTCGTCACTCATCAACCGCAAAATCTGCTGACGTAAGCGTGGCATGCGTCCCGACAATTGTTCAATGGTGTCAAAAGGGATCTCACAAACCATTGAGGTCTCAAGTGCCACGGAAAAACTTTGGTGTTCACCACGGCCAATGCTGTCGAACCCAACAATGTCACCAGCTAAATTAAATGAGGTGACTTGTTCATGCCCATCGGGTGTGATGATATAACTCTTGAAACTGCCTGAGCGGATGGCAAAAATAGAATGAAGTTTTTCACCGGCACAGCAAATTAACTCGCCTTTCTGTACGGGTTTTTTACGTTCAATAATCTCGTCCAATTGACTAACTTCCGTGTCGTTGAGAGTAAAAGGAATACACAAATCTGCCATACTGCAGTTTTGACAGTGTATTGCACTTAGACCTGAACATTGATGTGAACTCATGTTGTAAAGCTTACCATTTTTTAATTAATATCATCATGATAGCACTAAATATTAGCGTGAGCTAGCCTAAACGTAGCAATCAAAATACACTACGATGTATTTGATTAACACCGTAAATAATAATCACAAGACCACTAATATATTTGATAATTTTCATTTCCAGCAATGACTTAAGATAGCCAGAAACAAATCCAACAGCGAGCATCGTTGGCAATGTCCCTAAGCCAAAACCAAGCATGATCAATGCGCCTTGCGCAGCGCTGCCAGACGCTGCTGACCATGTCAACGTGCTGTAAACTAAGCCACACGGGAGCCAGCCCCAAATGATGCCAAAACTGACTGCGCCAGCCGGAGATTGAAAAGGGATCAATCGTTTGGCTAGTGGCGACAACAAGGACCAAAGTCCTTTGCCTAGGCGCTCGACATACACAATTATATTAAGCCATTGCGTAATGTATAGGCCAACTAAAATGAGCATCACACCGGAAACCAGTTGCAATAGCGTAAACACGAGGTGAGATTTAACCGCGAAAAAGCCAAAACTATAGCCCAATAAGGCGCCCGCTATACAATAACTCGATATTCGACCAAGGTTATAAGCAAGCTGATAGAATAAACGCATTGTCCAACCGTTGTGATGCAGTGGGATGTTAGCGCTGAGTATTGATGCAACGCCGCCACACATCACGATGCAATGAGCGCTACTCATGAATCCAACAAGCAGCGCCGCATAGAAGTTAAAATCTTGAATCTGATCAAAACCCATTAATTGCGCTCATTATGTTGTACGTCATCGTTGTCTTCATCGTCAAATAAGATGTTAGCGCCTTGGCGATCCAAATCTTCAAATTGATCACTTTTTACCGCCCAAAAGAAAAAGTAGACCGCGATAATTATGAGGACCAGTGCCATTGGGATTAACAGAAATAGAACGTTCATTGCTCCACCTTTAACAGTCTTAACGAGTTTAGCACCACAATTATTGAGCTAACAGACATACCTAATGCTGCCATATATGGTGGTAAATAACCTAACACGGCAAATGGTACGGCAATAAGATTATACCCGAGTGCCCAAGCCAAATTCTGCTTAATGATGCGGTGGGTGTTACGTGCTAATTCCAAAGCGACATCAACTTGTGCTAAGTCATCATGGAGTACGATGATATCGGCGCTCGATTTCGCAATATCACTGCCAGTGCCCATCGCGAATGATACGTTAGCGCCGGCGAGAACGGGCGCGTCGTTGACGCCATCACCAAACATTGCCACAACCTGATGCTTTGCCTGCAATGTATTGATATATGTTAACTTATCTGCGGGAGTCTGTTGTTTTACTAAGTGACTCACGCCGACGGTAGCTGCAACATAGTCGGCATGATTTGAACCATCGCCGGTTAGTAATGTGGTGGTCACCGATAGCCGTTTAAGATAGCGTACTAGAGCGACACTCTGCGGTCTCAGCTCATCACCGAGGCAATAACTGGCGATTGTTTGGTGTTGTTCATTAGTGAGATAAATGACTAAATGGTCATCTGAATCGGCGGTAGAGTTGGTGCTAATTGCACTGGCTGCGACGTAGTCAGCACTACCCAAGCGATAATAATTGCCATTGACCACACCTTCGATGCCTTGGCCAATCACGGTGTTGATGTCGGCAACGCTAAGCCTACTGTCAAAGTATGGCTTAAATGCGTGGGCGATAGGATGTTGAGAATGCGATTCCAACGCAGCGGCAATCGCTAACACCGTTGATTCATCGTCCGAGGAGGTCACTGACATTATAGTAAACTCGCCGGTAGTTAGTGTTCCTGTCTTATCGAAGCAGATGTGGTTGACCTTCGCCAATATATCTAAGGCATTGCCACTCCTCATCAATAAGCCATGACGTGAGAGTGTCGAACGTGCGCAAGTGTAAGCCGAAGGCGTTGCTAAACTCAGCGCACAAGGGCAGGTGGCTACTAATACTGCGATGGCATACCACAGCGCATTGTCATTACTGAGTAGCGACCAGCCAATGTAAGTGAAGCATGATAAAATCAAAATTCCGATCACGACATACTGTGCAATGTTGTCAGCGATACTAGCAAATTTCGGTTTATCGAAACTCGCTTGCTCTTGCAAACGGATAATTTGTGAAATGAGCTGATCGCTGCGGGTACTCGTTATCTCAATCGTCAATTGACTGTCGATATTGATGGTACTTGCATAGACGTTATCATGCGGTGTTTTAACGATCGGTAATTGTTCACCGGTTAATATCGCCTCATTTATTTGCGAACGACCGCTGACCACCACACCATCACCGGGCACTGTTTCGCCGGGTTTAACTAGAACGATATCGCCTATTGAAAGGGTTTTTGCTGGCACAATAGATAAGCGTTGTTGATCATCAAGTAAATGAGCGGTTGTTGGGATGAGTTTAAGTAAGTTACTGCTGACTTGGGACGCTTTTTTACGGGCGCGTTGTTCGAAGAAACGCCCTAATAGCAAAAAGAATATAAACATGGTGACGGATTCAAAGTAAACATGGCCGCTACCCAACCACGTAGCATACACACTTGCGCCAAAAGCCAGTAATACGGCAATGGACACTGGAATGTCCATATTTAAGTGCTTAGCTGCCAGCCCCGATAACGAATTTTTGTAAAATGGCGCCGCGCTATAAACTACTACTGGTAAGGTTATAAGTAGACTAAGCCATCGGAAATAATGACGAAATTGTTCACTAAGGGAGTGGAGTACATCAAAATAGGTCGCCAAGGCAAACATCATTACTTGCATGGTACATAGCCCAGCAACGACTAAGCGCCGTAAATGAGCACGCGATGTTTCGACTTCTAACTGCTCCGCCTTGTCTGGCTGAAATGGGTATGCTTTATATCCGACGTTCGCGATCGCGATGATGATGTCTGATAATTTTTGGCGGCTGTTATCCCATGTAATCGAGATTCGGGCAGTGGTGGTATTGACGTTACATTTGATGATGCCTGGTAATTTCACTAATGTGCGTTCGATTAGCCACGCGCACGCTGCGCAAGAGACGTTTTCAACACTAAGTAACACCTCGCTGGCTTCGTTACTAGTTTGCACAAACTCTTGCGCTATTTCACTAATATCATACGCTAGTATTTCTTGGAGCTGCGCGGGCACTAGTGAGGAAACCTGTGCGCCATTTTGAGTCCGGTGTTTGTAATAATTACTTAATCCGGCATCGACAATTGATTGACTGACCGCTTGGCAACCAAGACAACACATCACTCGTTGTGTTGAAAACACGCTAACGGTTAACGCGATTCCAGGTGGAATGCCTTCACCACAATGAAAACAGTTAGGTTTGTTCATCAACAATTAACGATCGAATGAATCGAAGATAGTGTCGAATTCAGCTGGGAACTTTTCAACGGCTTGGACGCGCCAATTGCCATCAAAAGATTCTATCTGAATTGTCCATTTCCCCTCGACGGGCTCGGTAAGCGGCATGGTGTAGACACCGTTACCATCGGCCGTAATCAATTGCTCAAAATCTTTAATCATCATGGTGCGATGAATAAAACGCAAGCGTAACGCCGCTTTTTGTGGCTCACCAAATGTCTGGCGCAATGTGATACGGTCATCGGTTGCGGTTAGGCGAAATTTAAGCGCCAGTTTGAAGGCGTTATCTAAGCGGGTTAAATCGACATTGATTGCTTTTCCTTTCTTGTAATAGTCTTCGACTACCATGTCAGGTTTGTTTTCAATCGCGATAAACAGCGTTGTTACGCCTGCTATAACGGCTGTTAATGGCAGGCCGATTAATACCCAAGGCCAGAATTGCTTGTACCACGGTTCAATATCATTCATTTTTATAACTCACTGTTAATTTATTCTCATTAGCAAACAAATTTTTATTAGCTAATGGCAATAAACTGGTGGCGGGTACGGGAGCTCGTAACTTTAAAAATAAGGGCTCCGCAATGGAGCCCTTATATATGTTACTAAGCTATAGGTTATTTGTTAGACAAGCTGTAAACATACGCTGAGATAACATGGACTTTTTCGTTGCCTAGGATTTCACTCCATGCCGGCATAACGCCAGAACGACCGTTTGACACCGAGTCAGTGATCGCCGCTTTTGAACCGCCGTATAACCAAATCTTATCGGTTAAGTTAGGCGCGCCCATCATTTGATTACCTGTGCCATCAACACCGTGACATGCCATGCAAAGGCCAAATTTTGCTTTACCAGCAGCTGCCATCTTAGCGTTAACTTTACGTCCACTGAGACTTTGCACATAAGTTACCACTTGCTCAACAGCTTCGGCGCCACCTAAGGTGTCTTTCCAAGCCATCATGCCCGTTGCAACACGACCGTGCATTACGGTTTCTTTGATTTTCTCAAAGCTACCGCCATACAACCAATCGGTGTCAGTGAGGTTAGGGAAGCCACGTTGACCACGAGCATCACTGCCATGACACTGCGCGCAGTTTTGAATAAATAAGCGTTGACCCATTTTTAGTGCTTCAGGATCTTCGATTAACTGCTCTACAGGTTGCGCTGCGTATTTGGCATATAATGCGCCATATACATCGTTCGCTCTATCCATCTCTGCATCATATTGTATCGTTGCACCTGAATCACGAGCAGCAATGACTGCCGCTTTCGACTCAGCTAACGAATAGACCAGCTTATTTGCACTTTTCCACTGTTGTGGACCTGTGTAGTTAGCTATTCCGTAAAGGGCGAAGTAACCAAAACCCCATACGATACTAACCGCAAACATAATAACCCACCATTTAGGTAGTGGATTATTCATTTCGACGATACCGTCGAATGTGTGCGGCATTTCTTTGCCTTCTTCACCCATTGTGTCAACGATGACCATGCGTAATAAATATGCACAACCTATGATGACGATGAATGAACCAATAATAATCCATGCACTCCAGAAGGTACTCATTTGGACTCTTCTCCTGATTTATTGTCTTTAGTTAGATGTTGCTCATCATCAAATACTAAATTGGCTGCCTCGTCGAAACCTTTCTTGCGACGGGGACTGAATGCCCAAGTGTAAATGCCGATAAACAACACCAGCATTCCCACTGTTACGATCCCTCTAAATGTGGCGTAATCCATGGGAACTCCTATTTTAAGTTAGTACCAAGGTGTTGTAGGTAAGCGATTAACGCTTCGAGCTCAGTTTTGCCTTCGACAGCAGCTTTAGCACCTTTAACATCTTCGTCGGTGTATGGAACGTTGAAATGATCTTTAAATAAGCTCAATTTCGCCGCCGTTTTCTCACCAGTCAATACATTTTCATCTAACCACGGAAAACCGGGCATGTTTGACTCAGGTACAACTGCACGTGGATCTATTAGATGGGCCTCATGCCAAGCGTCAGAATAACGTCCACCAACACGTGCTAGGTCAGGACCAGTACGTTTAGAACCCCAAAGGAAAGGATGATCCCAAACAGATTCGCCTGCTAAAGAATAATGACCGTAACGTTCTGTCTCATGACGGAACGGGCGGATCATTTGTGAGTGACAGTTAACACAACCTTCGCGGATATAAATATCGCGTCCTTCAAACTGTAAAGCCGTCATCGGCTTCATGTTTTTCATCGGTGTGTTAGTCTCAGATAAAAACAACTGTGGCGTGATCTCTACTAACGTACCGAAGCTAATCGCAACGATAGTTAACACAGCGAGTAAGCCAGCGTTCTTTTCAACAAGTTCGTGATTTAATTTTTTAAACATGTTTTCGCTCCTTACACGGCTTGAGAGTCAACTAAAGTACCAGCCGGTGCTTTAATTGTCTTAATAACGTTATACAGCATGATAAACATACCTGAGATGAAGAAACAGCCACCAATGAAACGCATTAAGTAGAACGGGTATGATGCTTGTAACGACTCAACGAAGCTATAAGTTAACGTACCGTCAGCATTTACCGCAGACCACATCAACCCTTGCATGACACCAGATATCCATAGCGCAACGATATACAGTACAGTACCGATTGTTGCTAACCAGAAATGGGTGTTAATGAGCTTAATGCTATACATTTTGGTGTTACCGTATAGGCGAGGGATCATATGGTATAACGCACCACAAGAAACCATTGCAACCCAACCAAGCGCACCGGAGTGAACGTGACCAATGGTCCAGTCAGTGTAATGTGATAAAGCGTTTACGGTCTTAATTGCCATCATCGGGCCTTCGAAGGTAGACATACCATAGAAAGACAATGAAACAATAAGGAAGCGTAGAATAGGGTCAGTACGCAGTTTATGCCATGCACCCGATAATGTCATAATACCGTTGATCATGCCGCCCCAAGAAGGCGCGAATAGTATAATTGACATAACCATGCCTACCGTTTGCGTCCAATCTGGAAGCGCTGTGTAGTGAAGGTGATGAGAACCAGCCCAAATATATAACGCGATCAATGCCCAGAAATGAACAATAGACAAGCGGTAAGAATATACTGGACGTTCAGCTTGCTTCGGTACGAAGTAGTACATCATACCTAGGAAACCGGCGGTGAGTAGGAAACCTACAGCATTGTGTCCATACCACCACTGAACCATCGCATCTGTTGCACCGCCATACACTGAGTAAGATTTACCCCAGTCTAATGGGATTGCAGCACTGTTGACGATGTGCAATACAGCAACAACAAGGATGAACGAACCGTAAAACCAGTTTGCTACGTAAATATGAGAAGTCTTACGCTTAATTAAGGTGCCAAAGAAGTTGATTGCATAAGCTATCCAAACGACCGCGATCATAATGTCGATTGGCCATTCTAATTCTGCGTATTCTTTAGAAGAAGTAAATCCAAGCGGTAACGTGATTGCAGCAGCGATAAGAATTGCTTGCCAACCCCAAAAATGGAAGGTTGCGAGTTTATCGCTAAACAGTCTTGTTTGACAGGTTCGTTGTACAACGTAATATGACGTTGCAAAAAGTGCGCTCGTACCGAATGCAAAAATTACTACATTGGTATGTAACGGACGTAGACGGCTAAAGGTTAACCACGGTGTATCAAAATTCAATTGTGGCCAATATAGCTGTGCTGCGATAAATACACCAACTGCCATTCCGATAATACCCCAGATAACTGTAGTAATTGCGAATTGACGGACAACGGTATAATTATAGTCAGCGTGTGATGGACTAGTGTGAGTCATCTTTCGGCTTCCAGTGCTTACATTTGCTTGTTAAACCCAGCTGAAAAACATTTTCAACTGGAAAAAACCTAATCATCACAGTCGCGATAATTAGGACCCTTTGTCTGTATTTATTCATTTCTGATTAATAGAGACATTGATATTTTACGTTAAATCGCAGTTATTGTAGCTTGATTTAGATCAAATTTAAAATTTGAAGTTATTAAAATCACTAAATATTTGCAAAACTTTAGTTGTATGCTTAATAAATACCCACGATTTTTATAGGGGTAGGGTATAGTTGCACTTTTTAGAGGGGGATGTGATGAAATTAATTTTTGTTGGTGCGATGCTATTATTTGGATTATTCGGATGTGAACAGCCTAAATTGAATCAAATGATGGTCAATATTTATCATTCTCCGGCGTTAGATGTCGTGATCGATACTGAACTCATTGCTGAGCAGATTTTTACCATTGAATTGGGTTTTGACGGCCACGTAAGTGATGTAAAAGGAATGTTGGTTAGCGAAACCATGAATATGGGTGTTATTCCGGTCGCGTTTAATAGCATAGATAGCCACAATTACGCTGCTAATACACTAGTCGGGGCCTGTAGTTTAAAAACGATGGTCTGGCGCTTACATATAACATGGAAAAACAACGGTACACCTCAAATGCTCGATGTACCTATTACTGTTACTCGCTAAAAATCACTTTTCTCAATCAGAAACTTAAGCGCGTTATCCATCGCACTCGCCACCTCGTCACTCATCGCTATTCGGTCAGTCGACGCGAGAAAAAACGCCATGTCAACGTCGTGCCGAATATAGCGTGATGGTAACTTGTTTAACGCGAGACAACAAACGTCTGAACTAAACTCGTGATCGTATTTCTCATTAAAGCGATGGAGTGTAATGTACTCAGCCACTAAATGTTCATAATAATTATGTATATCGATATCTAAATGCACAATTTTTCACCTCTATCCAGAATTTAGACTAGATTGATTAGTCTGTCAAAAATTAAATTACTCGACCGGGCTATCCCATTCGTCGTCACCAATTTCTTCGTCGTATAATCCGGTACTCAGCGCTGCCTGTTCAACAATCTGTGCGTAATCAGCGACTAAATCAACAATCATCTGATACATCACGGGTGTGAATTGGCTGATAGTTGTTTGTTCTTGTTGCGCGACCACTTCTTCTGCAATTTCTCGGTCAGCGAAATAGGTCATCGCCATCAAGGACAATGAGAATGTTTCATTAATTTCGCTATCAATAGCTAGATTATCAAACAAATTCTGCGAGTAAAAATTGACTCCACAAGCAAATCCGAGAGACCATTCATGTAATGGGTGGCCACTTAGGAAATTAGCTTCAAACATGTCCGAGCATTCAACCGTTGGTGGAAGCTCGTAACCAGTATCAAACATTTGGTCACTAATACCGTTATATAGTTGGGCGATGATTAACGTGATCTCATCCGGCACTTCTTGCATTTGCTGGTTGAATATTAACGGCAGCCATTGATTGACGTCTATCGGATCGGGGGACGCAATGATCGCGAACAGATAACCCTTAACCGCTGTTAATGACAACGTTTGGCTAGGCGCCTCATCTAATAACCAGCTGGCAAGCTGTTTTTGTTGTTCGTTCGTTAATGCATGCACTATGATAGTTCTCTGTAGATAGTTATCTCATTATTGCGCGTTTCATCGCACAATTAAAGTCACTAGAATTGTTTGAGTAAGTTTCGTTGATAATCCGTCGCGCTAATGTCGAGGTTAAGTAGTGATAACCGTTTGATGAGTTTATTTTGTTTAATGTCTAATGTATCAATTGAGATCAAATTGTCATCGAGGGTCCATAGCTGGCGTGATGCCTGATAATAATAACAGAGCACAGTCAGCGCGGTCTGATCATCGTTAGATGCCGATGTTTCAATGTGTCGTAATTTAGCATTGATAAAATTGAGTTCCATCTTTAATTGCCACACATAATATATCTCAACAAAAAACGGACGGTGGCGATTGAGCATCAACACTGACAATATTGCTGCAACGCTCACCACTACCGCCATCAAATTTAGTACGAAATTATTATTATCTGGCTCGCTTATTATTGCGATAAACAACGAAGATAATAATAATGATCCACATAATAACGCGGCGATACACGCGCCAATAGCGAGATTGAGATGTTTTCGATAACGGCTTTTTTCGATGTTTTGTAAGTTCACTGGATGGCTGCATCAATTTTTAGTGGCGTGATTGTAGCAGATTATTGTCACTAAACATTAAATTTGCCACAGATTACGCTATAATCCGCTTTTTTGAGTCTGAGCACCCGATGTTATGTCCAACTGTGAGCTAAACGAAGCACAACTAGAAATTATCACCCGCCAATTGGGGCGTACGCCACGCGGCATTATCAAGATTGCCCACCAAACAAAAGAGGGTATACCGACGGTGCTGCAAACTCGTTCGTTAGTTGCTGACAAACCGTTCCCAACCATGTATTGGTTATGTTCACAGGATTTACACAAAGCGATTAATAAGATTGAAACGTCTGGTTGGACTAAGCATATCGAACAACGCATATTAGATGAAACGGATTTGCGCGAGACGTTCTACGCCAATCATCAGAGTTATGTTAAAGCGCGATGGGAAGCAATGTTGCCACAAGACAAAGCGCGTTTAGAAGCGTTGGGCTTTATTAAATTATTCGATCAATACGGCATCGGCGGCATATCACAGTGGGATAAAGTACGTTGTCTTCATATGCAATATGCCCATCACTTATGTGGCGATAACATTATCGGTCAATTACTTGATCAAGAGTTTGAACTCGATAAATTAAAGATTACGATTTAGTCTTACCATAAGAGGGGAGTTTTATTCCCCAAATAATAGCGGCGCTGCGTAAACTAAGTGCCGCTAACATACCGATTAAGATTGACCAATTCTCGCTCATGCCAAGCCAGTGTAGTCCTAGGTAGACGCTCGCCCCAACAACCGCAGCGGTAACATATAACTCGCGACTACCGAGCACCAAATCATAGCCACAGACAACATCACGTAAGATGCCACCGAACGTTGCGGAGATGACCCCCATACACACACAAATGAGTGGCGCAGCACCTATTTGAACGGCAATCTGAGTGCCTGTAACACAAAATAGCGATAACCCTAAGGCATCCATCCAAATCAATGCCTTGGTTCGTGATTGTAATCTAGGAGCAATAAAATAAGTAATCACCGACACCACTATACACAAACCAACGAATGTTGAGTCTAGGGTCCAATAAAGTGGCAGACGCCCGAGTAACACATCTCTAATGGTGCCACCGCCGAGCCCGGTCAGTGTACCAATCAACATAAAACCCAAGATATCCATATGTTTTCTCGCCGCATCTAAGGCGCCAGAAACCGCAAATACCGCAATTCCAAACAAGCCAAATATATTAACCACAATCGTTAAGTCTACGCCGTCAAACACATTACTATCCAATCTGTAAAAAATCACATTTTAAAGCCTAACTATTATTTTCGCCACCATAATTTGGCATCTAAACCTTAGATTTAGTGATTATGGTTGTCAGGGGATGGTAATAGATACGCACCGTAATCACGAATAGCTCGATCAGAACGAATTATTATCGCAAAGGAAGCTTCAACGCATTAGATATTGATCGTATAATGACGGCGTTTTAGTTAAGTGATAGCGCCTAGTTTGCTGTCTTGGAGTATGTTCAAATGAAAAAGATCGATCGTTTTGGAAAATCTCTGGGGTAGTAATCATGCGATGGTGCCAATAGACAATAACGATATTTCAGCGCTTGAATCCAAACTTAATGCAATTTTACCTGATGCCTATAAATATTTGATATCTACCTACGGCTTGGTGCACAGTCCCAATGTGTTGACTAAAACTTGCGGCCTTGGGGTCGACGTTTCACAAGTACAAGATTTCCTAAGCTTAGACGATATATGGTCACTATCATCGCTCTACGAAATGACTGGCATGCCAACTGGCCATATATTATTTGCATCGGATAGCCAGGGTAATATGTTTTGCTTCAAATATAGCGATTGCACCAGTGCGAAGCCGGATTTACCCGTGTGGTTTTTTGACCGACAATTGTGTACCGTTACCAAAGAATCTCACACATTCATTGAGTGGCTTGAAGCGTTCAATAAACTCTAGTATTGCTAACCTAAATTCATCCGGAAAGAATAACCAACATGGTATTTAAACAAGCTAAAGGTGACAGAAATAGGTGGGTGACCATTAGTTGAATATCAACTGTAATAACGAAGCGGTTACATGTTTGTCGTTGTTCAGCCTCAAAGTTAACGGTTAGTATTGTAATTCACTATACGTAAGCCCACTTTTAGTCGCGCTGGTATCATACTTTGGTACTCACCCCAACTAACCGTTATAAGATTAAGTAATTGATATGGTTTAGATAATATTAAATTCTACGCTCGCTAGTGTAGAGCGCGTAACATATAAACGCGTTAGCATAGACGATTGTAACCAATCAAGGGAAATCTATGTTACCCGTACTATTAACATTGGCAGTGCTTGGCGGCGACGTAAACGACACTGAAGTGATTTCGATTAAGGGCCATTCACCATTGCACACGTCGGGCGGTGACTATCTGCTTGGTAGCATGCAGCATGTGAAGTCCCAACAACTCGAGCAAAGTATTAATGTCAGTCTTGGAGATTATTTACAACATCACCTCACGAGCGTTCACATTAATGACGCGCAAAACAACCCGTTTCAACCAGACGTTCAATACCGTGGATTTACTGCATCACCGCTACTCGGATTGCCGCAAGGGATTTCGGTTTATGTCGATGGTTTTCGCTTTAACGAACCGTTTGGTGATACGGTTAATTGGGATCTTATTTCAACTGACGCGCTTGATACAGTAACGCTTTTTTCAGGCTCCAATCCGATGTTTGGCTATAATGCACTCGGTGGTTCACTAGTGATGTCGATTAAAGATGGATTTAGTCATCATCAAGAGCGTGTCAAGTTGGCGTTAGGGAGCCATGGGGCAAGGTTAGCAAATATTCAAAGCGGCGGCCATAACGATCGTTGGGGCTATTACGTCAACCTCAATCGCTATACCGAGGACGGCTGGCGCGATGCATCGCCAACCACGATTAACCAATACCTCGCAAACGTTAGTTATCGCGGGGCGTGGTTTGACGTCGACTTACTCGTGGCTAACAATGATAACGCAATGATAGGTAATGGTGCTGTGCCGCTCGAGTTATTGAAATCGCAGTCCTATCAGGCGATTTATACCCAGCCAGATCAAACAAATACTGCGATGAAACTCATTGGTTTAAATATCACGGGTCAAATAAGCGATAATGTTGTGATCAGCGGCAACGCCTATGTACGTCACAATACGATTGGCAGCATTAACGGCGATGACAGCGATTATCAAGCTTGCGAGATCGCAGGTGGCGTTACCTTATGTGAAGGTGACGACGACGGTGACAGTGAAGGTGAAACAACGTTAACCCCAGTTCATTTCAGCGATTATCAACAAGACACGCTTTTTTCAACATTAAGTACAATCAACCCAGAAGATATTGATGGCACCTACAATACTGGCTTAACTGAACTAAAAAGCCGTGGCGTTAGTCTCGCGGTCACTCACCAATCTGTTAATGGTACTCAAATAAGTTTAGGGTTAAGTACCGATCACAGTGAGATCGTGTTTAATAGCGCGACCGAGTTTGCCATTTTACACAATGACACGTTAGCCGATGATCGCAGTGTTAGTCCGATTGGGTTGTATGACGCTGATGGTCGTGTCGGATTGAATGTCGATTCAGACTATTACAGTATTTTCGCCAATCTAGCCTTTGATGTTAACGAGCAGCTTGCACTAGAGCTCGGCGCGCGTTATCAACATGCTGATATCGATATGCTTGACCTGATTGAAACCGGTCCCGGTTCGCTTAATGGTCACCACAATTTTAGCCGTTTAAATCCAGCTATTGGCCTTCGGTTTCAAGTTAACAGCGACATCACCAGTCATCTGAGCTATAGCGAGTCTTCTCGTAACCCTAGTCCCGCGGAGTTAAGTTGCGCAGATGAAAATGATCCGTGTAAATTACCGAACGGATTTGTTTCCGATCCGCCGTTAAAACAAGTCGTCGTTAATACATGGGAGGTTGGAGTTATTCATTCAACACCCGAGTGGCAACATCAGTTGACGCTGTTTAACACCAAAAGTCGCGACGATATTATCTTTCAACAAGCGGGCAATCATCCCGCGAGAGGCTATTTTATTAATATCGAGCAAACGCGGCGCAGAGGCGTTGAGCTGTCGAGCAGCGGCGAAATTGGTAAGTTTGGTGCAAAATTTGATTACAGTTACCTTGACGCTACCTTTGAATCACCTTTTGTATCCTTCAGTCCACAAAACCCATTGGGCGCGAATCGCGACGTGCGCGTTGGTAGTCGTATTCCAGGTCAACCAAAGCATCAAGTGAAGGCAAATTTGGAATATCAGTGGCATAAATTAAGGCTGGCGACAGAATTCAATTATGTATCGAGTAGCTATTATCGTGGTGATGAAGCCAATGAAAACAAAAAGATAGCTAGCTATACACTAACCAATTTGGTGGCAAACTTACAACTTAACCCAACGTTAGTATGGTCTTTGCGGATCGATAATGTGTTTAATCGACGCTACTTTACCTTTGGTACCTATGGGGAAGCGGATGAAGTGCTTGGTGATGTCTACCCAGGAATAGACCACCCATACTTTGTTGGCCCAGCAAAACCTCGCAGTGTTACGCTATCGTTAAATATCAGTTTCTAACGCCCACGTTGGCCTTTAGATGGTGAAAAACTTAACACCGCCAACACGCAAACTATAATGGTCAGAGGAAGCAAGATCATGATAGCGGCAGGGTTGATTTGTTGATACAGTGCCCAACGTAATAACTCAACGCAGGTTGTAAACGGGTTATATTGGCAAATCCAATATAACCACAGGCTTGCCTCCTTCATTTTCCACAGCGGATACAGAGCGCTGGATAAGAAAAACATTGGGAATATGACGAAGTTCATTACCCCGGCAAAGTTTTCTAGTTGCTTGATTAGATTTGAAAGGAGCAACCCTAATGCTCCTAAAAATAACGCGATGACTAAGATCGCTGGCATGGCACTAACGTAGGCTTCCCAGTCAAGGTTAACATTGACCACGTTGGCAAGTAACAAGAATAAATACACTTGGATTAACGCCAATATTGCATTCGCTAACAGCTTACAAAATAATAAGTAACTACGGGGAAGAGGGCTCATTAATAAGACCTTCATGCTTCCCATTTCACGGTCGTACACCATACTTAACGAGCTTTGCATGCCATTGAATAACAAAATCATGCAGCACAAACCTGGCGTAATGTACGTTTGATAGGTGATGTAAGTACCATAAGGCTCCATAATTGAGACACCTAACGCGGCACGAAAGCCGTTGGCGAACACAATCAACCAAAGCATTGGTCTCACGAGCGCGGATAAGAGGCGGGTATGCTGAGCGATGAAACGTCTAACTTCCCGTGAAAAAATACCCACAAAGGCGACCCAATAGCGATTAAATTGCATTAAGCGCTCCTTGATTGGTTAGTAACATGTAAAGATCGCTCATTCTTGTGACATTATGTGTTGCCTTCAACGCACTAGCTTCGCCATGGGCGACAACCCGGCCAGTGTCTAACACTACTAAATTGTCGCTGTTATCTATTTCATCGAGTAAATGCGTCGCCCAGATAACGCATAGATGTTCGCGAGTTGTCAGTTGGCGAATGTAACTCAAGATTTGCATTCTTGATCGATTATCAAGACCGACGCTTGCTTCATCTAACAGTAAAATCGTCGGTTGATGGACTAACGCTCGGACCAGCTCTACCCGCCGGCGGTGGCCACCGTTTAATTGGCGCACTCTGTCATTCAACCGATTCAATAAGTCGAGCCCTGCCAATAACGGCTGAGCGTTGATCATCACCTGACGGCGTGAAATACCATGGAGGGAGCCATGATAGGCTAAGTTTTGTGCCACAGTTAGGTCAAGATCAAGTGTTGGCTGCTGAAATACCACGCCGATCTTGGCCATCGCATCGTGTGGCTTAAGATGGAGGTCGACACCGTGATATTCAATCGTGCCACTGCTCGGAAGGCACAAATGGGTTAGCAGCGCTACGAGAGTCGACTTTCCTGCACCATTAGGGCCTAGAAGAACATTGAAGCCGTCGTTAAACGAAACATTAAGCTGGTTTAATATCGGTTTGTCAGCAATGTGATAGCTCATATTGCTAATCTTAATCATTAAGCGCTCCTAGTTGCGAGTTATTAGCAATCGCCACACCCCACGGATAACGACCGACCTTAATAGATTTAACGACGCGATGTTTCACTAAGTCAATAACCGAGACGTCGCCGCTAACGCCGTTGGTTGTGATCAACATGGTTTGATCATGATTAAATGCCATTTGCCATACACGACGCCCCACCAACAGATAATCAACGACTTTGCGTTGCTTGATGTCGATAATAGCGACATGATTTGCTGGTCCAAGCGCGACATAAAGATATTGTTGATTGTTGTCGAGTAATAATCCTACCGGTTGAATACGGTCACGGTGGATACCATTGAGTACAAACTGAAATTTTGTCACTATTTTCTGGGTAGCAACTTCTATTAATGACACGGTGCCACCAATTTCTGAACTAACCCATAACCATTGACCATCGGGAGAGAATTGAGCAGCACGGGGCCGAGAGTCGACCAAGGTGTTGGCAAAATTTTGATTGTCCTTGGTGGTTATCCAATGAACCATGTTGGTTGTTTCAGAGGTCACAACCACCATTTCACCGTTAGAACTTACCGCTAAGCCTTCAGGTTCTACCCCAACATCTACCTGTGCGATCACTGAACGTGATGGAATATCGATGATAGTGAGTAGGGCATCGTCTTCATTGGCTGTATATATCACCTTACCGTTTGGATGCAACGCAATGGTTTCAGGGTCTTCACCAGAAGGCAATTCGCCGATAATTTCCAAGGTGTCTAAATCAAGGATCTGCACCGTATCGGACTCACTTGCACAAAGATATGCGACGCGCTGATTTTTAGATAAAATGATGCCTCGTGGTCTTGAGCCAACATCAATCGTGTTGATGACGCTTAATGTCTCAATGTCTATTATTGACACTGTATTGTCTTTTTCGTTGGTGATATAAGCCAATTCATTAGCATCGACTAAACCGCAAAATAAAACGGCTAATAGACCATAGGTTAATGGGTAAATTTTCATTATCATCCTTATTTAATGGCGAAATTACATTGTGATAATTGTTGGTCAAAACCAAGGGTGTCGAGATCATTGATCGGGTGTAGGATCCCAGATTGAGGTGACTGCGAGATAAGTGCGCCAGAATGAACGATTGATATCGGCATGCGGAGTTGGCCGTTCCACTCGCGAAAAGACAACTTGCGACCAAGATAACCGCCAAATGAGAAGTCTGGATGTTGGATCTGTTGCAGCAATCCTGTGGCGGCAGTTGATTTTGATTTAAAAAACGCCGTTGACAGCGCGCGTACCGCAAGGTAGCCCTGAAAATCGATGTTGTTCATTGAACGTGTGGCTAAGGCGGTAAAACGGTGCTGCAGTTGCAGCGCGCCCCATTGCTCCATTCGTGGGTGCCAACTGAGTGCTTCAAGCCCTGATGCACCGACAACAGGGCGGGGTAAATAAGTGTTATAGGGTAAGTAATGGGCAAAGTCCTTAATAGTATCCGCTACAAACACTGCGTCGTACTCTTTACCCGTTTGGGTGAATAATGACATTTCGTTTGCTGCACTGCGCCGTAAGTCGGCACTAAAGTCCCACTGTTTGGTGTCAATTATGGTGAGGCCATAGCGTTTGGCTGAGCGAACAAAAGCAGCGACAGTATCAAGGTCTCGTTCATATTGACCATGAATAACCAACACGTGATTTAATCGTTTCTTGAGTAACCATTGCGCGATGGCATCGGTTGTCATGCTGTTACTTGGCGCGGTATGCAACGTGAGGCGATGACACCAACGTTGGCGAAGCTTATCGTCTGAATTGACGACATTAACGAGTAAAACTGCTTTGTCGTTTGCCCACTGTTGCGCTTGCCTTAGTCCGGCACTTTCAGCATTAATTAAAAAAATTCGGACATCTAGCGCGAATAGTGACTCGAGTCTGGCAATTAAATTGCTAGTGGTTGTTTCAGCGTGATAGGTCATCGTTAACTTTTGTTGACTAAATTTTCCGCTGGTATTGGCGTCATCTATTGCCAATCGCGCGCCTAATAATCCACTATTGGCTGGCGGGATCACCCAAGACGCTAGCGGTGTTGGGGAGTTATTGCTTAAATCTAAATAGGCTATCGGTAACTCTTGTATCTGTGGGGTTGCCATTGGTTCCGCACTCACTAGTGTGATAGCGAGCACCAATAAACGCCATTTATTCATTACGTCACCTCATTGATTGAATTATTCACTAGCATAGTGAACTATGCGCAATGTTGAAATAGCGCCTCAAAACACAGATTTCCGTTTTCATACTGATATATAAAGATTAACTTGTTTTTATCACTATATATTAGACCGTTTTTCATACTAAAGAACGAGTTTTAACCGCGCTAAAGTGGCATGTAGCATCGACGATTTGATGCCTAGAATTAGTACACACTAAGATTTAGTATCAACAAAAGGGTTTACAGTATGACAAAGTCAGTATTTGGTCTTCGCTTCATTTCGCTAACAGTTGCCGGGGTATTGCTTAGTACTACATCATCATTTGGGTACGCCCATGGTGATGTGACACCGCAATCAATCGATACATCGACCATTCCACAACTAGGCACACAATGGCGTGAAACCAACCCGTATCGCGATCAAACGGGTGACATTCTAAAAGAGATCCTTCGGATTGGCACCTCTGCTTACACTCAAAACTGCGCCCGCTGCCATGGCTTAGAGGGCATTTCAGGCGGCATTGCGCCGGATCTTAGAATGCTGCCAACGGATTTCGATGGCGATGAATGGTATGTCTATCGGGTGCGCAATGGCGCGGTACGAAATGGTGCGGTTTATATGCCTAAGATGGCAGAGCATTTATCACAAGAAGCGTTATGGTCGATTCGAACATGGTTGGAATCAGTCGCGGTTGAACAATAGTGGTGCGTCGGGCGTATTTAATCATAGCATCGTTGGTCGCCGCACTTTGCTCGGCATCAACGGTACAGGGCCGAACGTTTGATGAAATCATTGAGTCTAAACAATTGATTGTCTCTGTATATCGTGACTTTGCACCGTATTCGTCACAAGAGAACGGCGTGGCTACAGGCATTGATATCGATATTGCCCACGCTATCGCAAAATCATTAGCGGTGTCACTCGTGTTACGTTGGACCACGGCGGATGAGAACGTAGAGGACGATTTACGTAACAATTTATGGAAGGGCGACTTTAATTCTAAACGTAAAAGTGACCTTATGTTGCGCATTCCTTACGATCGCGCGTATTCACAATTGCGTGATGATATCGGCGAATTGGTTCATGACAGGGTGCATATGTTTGCGCCGTATCATACCGAACGTTGGCAAGTTGCACATAATACTAAATTGCTTGCCGATGTACCAACGGTCTCAGTCTTTCAATATCACGATATAGGCGTTGAAATCGACACCGTACCGGCATTTTATTTTACCGGCGCTTTTCGCGGGTCGATGACTAAGCACACCAAACATTTTTCGACGATTGCTTTGGCGCACAAGGCGATGCTCAATGGCACCGTTGCCGCGATTATGGGCATGCGCAGTCAAGTCAGTTATCTATTGCGCGATGACACCGACAACTTTCAGTTAGCAGCCAATGGTTTTCCGACCATTGGTCGCCAGCAATGGGATATCGGCATGGCGGTAAAAAACGAGAATCGTCAGCTAAGTTATGCCATCACCGATGTCGTGACCAGCATGGTGACGTCAGGTCAGATGGCAGAGATATTCAGTCATTATAACGCCGTATATCAGAGCCCTTCGTATTATAAAGTAGATTAAACTTGGCCATAGTGATGTGACTATTTTTCATACTAAGTGATGATCATAATCCCTACTGCCGACCAATATTTTTTAGCACAAACTCACCTTAGACTAACTATATGCCAACTTATTTGCCGAGTTGGCGTGATAAAGCCAATTCGCACGGCATATATCGCCGATGTGACTTAACTTAGCCCGCGAGGAAATTAAAATGAAAAGTGCAGGTAATACACTCAAGTCAATAGCCGCAATAGTTGCTATTACATTAACAGCAGGGGTCAATGCCGGAGTCAACGACAAAGACATCCTTAACGATCAAGCGACAACCCACGATGTCGTTACCAATGGTATGGGATTAAGAGGACAGCGCTACAGTCCATTGAGCCTAATTAATACTAAGACCGTTAAAGATATTCGTCCTGTTTGGGGATTCTCGCTCGGTGGTGAGAAACAACGTGGACAAGAGTCCCAACCGATGATCAAAGATGGCGTGATGTATATCACCGGATCATATTCCCGCGTTTATGCAATTGATGTCACGACTGGCGATGAGCTTTGGCAATATGATGCTCGTTTGCCTGATGGCATCATGCCATGTTGTGACGTGATTAATCGCGGTGTTGCGTTGTATGGAGATCTTGTGATTTTTGGTACGCTCGACGCGAAGTTAGTCGCGCTCAATAACAAAACAGGTAAAACCGTTTGGAAAAAGAAAGTAGAAGACTATAAGGCGGGATATTCTATTACTGCTGCACCAATCATCGTCAAGGGCAAGGTTATCACTGGTGTTTCCGGCGGTGAATTTGGTGTGGTCGGTAAGGTTAGAGCCTATGACGCAAAGACTGGTCAAACTGTGTGGGAGAGGCCGACCGTTGAAGGTCATATGGGCTACATCTGGAAGAATGGTAAAAAGGTTGCAAACGGTATATCAGGAGGAGAGCCGGGTAAAACGTGGACCGGTGATCTATGGAAATCTGGCGGTGCTGCCCCGTGGTTAGGTGGAACATACGATCCAGATGTTGACTTGTTATTCTTCGGCACGGGAAATCCAGCGCCTTGGAACTCTCACTTACGCCCCGGTGACAATCTCTTCTCTTCGTCTCGCCTTGGCATTGATCCAGATACTGGAAAGATCAAATGGCATTTTCAGACCACGCCACATGACGGCTGGGATTACGATGGCGTTAATGAAGTGATCTCATTTGATTATAGAGAAAATGGTAAGACGATCAAAGCGGCAGCAACCGCCGACCGTAATGGATTCTTCTATGTGCTCAATCGAGAGAATGGTGGGTTTATTCGAGGGTTTCCTTTTGTCGATAAGATAACTTGGGCCAGGGGTCTTGATACGAACGGGCGTCCGATATTTAACGACGCTGTTCGACCAAGTAACCCCGCCTCAAGTAAAGATGGCAAGAAAGGTTCTACAGTAGTAGCTGCGCCGTCGTTCTTGGGGGGTAAAAACTGGATGCCTATGGCATACAGCCAAGACACAGGATTATTCTATGTACCGTCAAACGAATGGGAAATGGATATTTGGAATGAACCAACGTCTTACAAAAAAGGCGCTGCTTATCTTGGTGCCGGATTTACCATCAGCTCAATAAACGAAGACTATATTGGTGTGTTACGCGCCATCGACCCGAAGACGGGAAAAGAAGTATGGCGCTATAAAAACTATGCGCCGCTATGGGGCGGAGTGTTGGCGACCGCGGGCAACCTGGTGTTCATGGGTAATCCCGAAGGATATCTGATGGCATTCAACGCTAAGACCGGGGCGTTAGAGTACAAGTTTAACACAGGTTCAGGCATTGTTGGCTCACCGGTAACCTGGGACATGAACGGGGAGCAGTATATCTCTATTTTGTCTGGTTGGGGCGGTGCCGTGCCTTTGTGGGGCGGAGAAGTCGCTAAGCGTGTTAAGAACTTTAACCAAGGCGGCATGGTTTGGACGTTTAAACTACCAAAATAGCGATCATTGTTACCACGAACGTAGAAAAGGGGCCTAGATTTTAGCGCCCCTTTTTTACGTAAGGGTGGTGATGTAAGTACTATGATACTAAGGGATGAGGTGTTCCATGCCAATGAGGCATAGGTCATCGGACACAACAAGCACTATGATTAATCACACAATCATTACAAATAAACTAAACAGCGCAAGGGTATGACTCGACACGCTGATCAACGAGGTGATCTATGATCTATGCACATCCTGGCAGCGAAGGTTCTGTCGTTTCTTTTAAACCACGTTACGAAAATTTCATTGGCGGTAAATGGGTTGCACCTGTTAATGGTAACTACTTTACTAACAAGACACCCGTTACTGGTGAAGATTTCTGTGAGGTTCCGCGCTCATGCAGTAAAGATATTGATTTAGCAATCGATGCAGCGTTCAGTGCGAAAGCCGCTTGGGGCAAGACAGCTGTTGCACAACGTGCCAGTATCTTATTAAAAATAGCAGATGTTATTGATGCAAACGTTGAACTGTTAGCAGTTGCAGAGACATGGGATAACGGTAAGCCGGTTCGCGAAACCCTAGCGGCTGATGTGCCATTGTGCGCGGATCATTTTCGTTACTTTGCTGGGTGTATTCGCGCACAAGAAGGATCTCTATCGCAAATCGATGATGATACGGTTGCTTATCATTTTGACGAACCTTTAGGGGTTGTTGGTCAGATCATCCCATGGAATTTCCCATTGTTGATGGCTGCATGGAAGCTTGCGCCAGCACTAGCGGCAGGAAACTGCGTGGTTCTCAAGCCAGCAGAGCAAACGCCGGTCAGTATCTTGGTGTTTATTGAACTGATCGCTGATCTGTTACCTGATGGCGTGTTAAATATAGTTAACGGTTTTGGTAAAGAGGCTGGGGAGGCACTCGCAACGAGTACCCGAATCGCAAAAATTGCGTTTACTGGGTCAACTGCTGTTGGTGGTCATATATTAAAATGCGCAGCGGAGAATCTCATTCCGTCAACGGTGGAGTTGGGTGGTAAATCGCCTAATATCTTTTTTAATGATGTGATGAATCATGAAGACGATTACCTTGAAAAATGTGCAGAAGGGTTTGTACTTGGCTTCTTTAATCAAGGAGAAGTATGTACCAGCCCTTCGCGCGCGCTCATTCAAGAAGACATCTTCGATGACTTTATGACACTGGTTATCGCCAAAGCGAAAAAAATAGTCCGTGGTAACCCGCTAGATGTTAGCACCATGGTCGGTGCACAAGCATCGAAAGAACAATTTGATAAAATCATGAGTTACTTAGCGATCGGTAAACAAGAGGGTGCAAAGGTATTAACGGGGGGCGAGAGAGAAACGTTAAGCGGGAATTTAGAAACCGGTTATTATGTTCAGCCCACTATCATGCAGGGTAATAACAGCATGAGAATTTTTCAAGAAGAAATATTCGGACCAGTTATCTCTGTCACAACGTTTAAAGATGAAGCTGACGCACTCGCTATTGCGAATGACACGGTCTACGGGTTGGGGGCTGGATTATGGACTCGGGACACTAACAAAGCGTACCGAATGGGACGAGGAATTGAAGCGGGGCGTGTATGGACCAATTGTTACCATCTATATCCAGCACATGCTGCGTTTGGTGGCTACAAAAAGTCTGGGATTGGCCGTGAAAATCACAAAATGATGCTTGGTCATTATCAACAAACAAAGAATCTGCTTGTTAGTTATAGCACCAGCCCACTAGGTTTCTTTTAGAAGCTTCTAACGCAAGCAAGGAGAACGAGATGTTGTTAACCCGATTAACATCGCTCTCATTCATTCTTCGTGGCTTGTTAATATTAATTTTTGCAAGTCAAACACTTTACGCTGCGCCGATCGAGCGCGGCGTAGTGACTGAAATCCCACCATCTATTTATGATATTTTCCCAACCGCCACACGAATAGCCACCAAAATCACAGTACCAAACGTCACGGCGGTCTTTCAGCTCAATGAGCTGATTGGTTATGTGTTTGAGTCGGATGACTTTACCAACATCATCGGCTTCTCCGGCCAATCGATTAATTTGCTGATCGGCATCGACCCTCAGGGTGTACTGATTAGAATTAAGGTGCTTAATCATCACGAACCAATCTTTCTTCATGGTCTTGGAGAACAACCAATGATCACATTTATTGAGCAATTTGAGGGCCATTCAATTAAAGAGCGCTTTATTATTGATGCTAGAGACACGTCGAATAATTTAGTATCGCATATCGATGGTGTGACGAAAGCCACTGTGTCCGCATTGGTTATTAATGACACGATCATATCAAGCGCTCTTGGGGTTGCTCGTACCATGCTCGATGGTTTTCAGCCTCCTAGCCAACACATGCTAAAACCAAATCATTTTGTTAAGTATAATTTTGACCAATTAGTCGCTGGTGGCTATATCACTCATTGGCAGCAACAATCATTAGCACTTATTTCTCAATTTGATTTTCTTAAGAGCCGTCTTGAACAATTTGCCCACGGCGGGAGACTTGTTGATCTGTACATTGCGCCGTTGTCGGTTCCCATGGTCGGAAAAAACTTACTTAGTCATGACGAATATCAGCGTTTACTCGATGATATCGGGCCCGGCAACCGCGCATTGTTAATTATCGATAATGGCGACTACCCATTCGTTAACGAATCGTTTATCGCCCAAACGAGTCCCGAGCGATTTAACGTAGTACAAGTTGGTCTGCCTCAAGATATCCGTGATATTGATTTTTACAGTTTTCTAGAGCCAACATTTATTACCACTGTACCACCATACCAGCGGCTAATGGTGCTCGCTATTAAAGGAAAGTCCGGCTTTGACTTAGCGAGTGAATTTGAATATCAACTTGGGATTGATTACAACATTTCATTTATGTCCCGTCATCGTCATGTTCTTAGTCAACAGGTTACGCTACCGAGTGATCTATTTATTCGCAACACCGTAAATGTTGAAGACTCTGAGCAATTGTGGCGACTTATTTGGCGCACTAGACTCACAGAGATCGTGTTGCTTTGCGTTTATCTTACGATTGTTTTGATGATGTTTAAGTATCCAGATAGGGTTAGTAAGTTATTTATTGTGCCAATCGGACAGCGAATATTACGTGTCTCAAGCTTGAGCTTTTGCATATTGTTTATTGGCTTTTATGCCCAAGGACAACTCTCGGTGGTCAATGTTTATACATTGTTGTTGTCCATCTCGATGGGTTTTAACTTAACGGTATTTTTACTCGACCCAATGCTATTTATTTTGTGGGCGTTCGTGTTCTGTTGTTTGTTTATTTGGGGGCGTGGTGTATTTTGTGGCTGGCTCTGCCCATTTGGTGCGCTTCAAGAAATGCTGGCGTTAATAGCGACTAAATATCGCATCAAACAATGGCGTGTGCCGGTGGCTATTGATAGACGATCACGATGGTTGAAATACCTGATTTTAGTCTCACTGGTGGCCAGTGCCTTTTATCAATTGGCGCTGGCGGAACAGTTAGCAGAGATCGAACCATTTAAGACAACTATCACCATGAACTTTGCACGCTATTGGCCATTTGTTATATACAGTGTCGTGCTACTAATGCTGAGCATAAAAATCCATAAATTCTATTGCCGTTATTTGTGCCCGTTAGGCGCTGGGCTTGCGATTATTGGTGCTTTCCCAATGGTTAAATGGATCCGACGTCGTCCAGAGTGCGGTAACGGGTGCCAGCTGTGTCAAACTAAAAAGTGTGGTGTTGGCGCCATCAACGATCACGGCCAGATTAACTACCAAGAATGTATTGGTTGTTTCGAATGTGTAGTAACAATTAACCAACCAACGATTTGTGTCGTTGATAAGTATTCAAAAAAGAACCAATAATTCCATCCAAAGTATGATATTTATTTTACGTGGTCGGGCATATAGTTAAAAGCGAGTAAACGAGATGCTCTGCGATAATAATTTAATTGAAATCACCAATGGAGAACGTTATGTGGACTAAACCAAATTATGAAGAAATGCGTTTGGGCTTTGAAGTCACGCTGTACATCAGTAACCGATAAGCGCTTAAGGATGGCGTACAATTCAGGTTATGCGCCATCAAATCTTTCCTCCTATCTCTCGAAATCCAACATAGAGCGTTAAATTTGATGAAAATACTCGTACTAGGCTCAGCTGCCGGTGGTGGTTTTCCACAGTGGAATTGCCACTGTGCTAATTGCAAGGGCGTTCGGGATAACACCATTAATGCAACACCACGTACGCAGAGTTCAATTGCCGTTAGCGTCAATGATAAAGACTGGGTATTAATCAATGCGTCGCCAGATTTACGTCAACAGATTAATCAATCTCCTCAGTTATGGCCAGCGACTGGTACGCGTGGCACTAACATCAAGGGAGTCGTGTTGTGTGATAGCCAAGTAGACCACACCACTGGTCTATTAACATTACGTGAAGGCTTGCCGGTGGCGTTATACGCCACTGACGTGGTGGCACAAGATCTACGTGGGAATTTCCCATTATTGCCGATGTTATCGCATTGGCATGGCGGCCTGGACTTCAATACGATTGGTTGGGATCACCGACAGCCGTTTAACGTCAAAGGGGTTGCTGGCATCACTTTTCACCCCGTGCTCTTAGAGTCGAATGCACCGCCATATTCCAAATACCGAGATGCGGTGATTGATGGCAATAATATTGGTCTTAAAATAGTTGATGACGCTACTGGACGCTGTGCGTTTTACGCACCTGGTATCGTTGAAACAACGCCGTTGGTTGAACAAATGCTCGACCAGGCAGATGTTGCTCTCATCGATGGTACATTGTGGTTAGACGATGAGATGATCACCGCAGGTGTTGGCAGTAAGCTCGGTAGTGAAATGGGCCACATGCCCGTCAATGGGCCCTTTGGTTCGGTCGCACTACTCAATAGGTTTGCGTTAGAGCGGCGCATTCTAATCCACATTAATAATACTAATCCGATCCTTAACGAAGACTCGTCTCAGCACCAGTTTGTTGTTGAGCAGGGCGTCGAACTAGCGTTTGATGGCATGGAAATAAACGTATAGACAAGGTATCTAGCCCATGACCCAATCACAGCGATCACCCCTATCCCGTAGCGACTTCGAACAAGCGCTACGGGATAAAGGTCAATTTTACCATATCCATCACCCATTTCACGTCGCGATGCATCAGGGCAATTGCACCAAAGCACAAATTCAAGGCTGGGTCGCTAACCGGTTTTATTATCAGGTGAGTATCCCAATAAAGGATGCAGCAATCATGGCCAATTGTACGGACATCAGCACTCGTCGCCAGTGGATCCAACGGATCATCGATCATGACGGGTGTATTGATGATGACTCCATGGGCGGGATTGAGGCGTGGTTGCGCCTTGGACAGGCTGTAGGCCTCACTCGAGAGCAACTACTATCCCAAGAACTGGTGTTACCTACGGTAAGATTCGCAGTAGACGCGTATGTAAGCTTCGCACGGAGTGCAAGTTGGCAGGAAGCCGCTTGTTCGTCACTGACGGAAATGTTTGCACCAAAAATTCATCAGAGTCGACTTGACTCGTGGCCGAGCAATTATCCTTGGATTGAAAGCGAAGGATTACAATATTTTCAGATGCGATTATCTCAGGCTCGGCGTGATGTTTGTCATGGACTTGAAATTACACTCGACCATTTCACGACCGTGGAACAACAGGCTAACGCCGTCAATATTTTACAGTTCAAGTTAGATATTCTTTGGACCATGCTTGATGCTATGACCATGGCGTACGACTATCAACGGCCACCCTATCATTGCATTGATGCAAAGGTTAACTATCACCGAGGAATCATACGATGAACTTGAACGATATTCCGAAACTAAACACCTTATTTAGGTTTCAATATGAACCGGCACAAGGAGGGCACGTATTGTTGTTTCCCGAGGGTATGGTCAAACTCAATGACAGCGCCTCCCAAATACTGTTGACCATTGATGGTGAGACCTCCGTAGCTCAAATGATCAGCTTGTTAGAAACCAAGTTCTCTGAGGCTGGCGATTTGCGTGGCGATGTAGAAGAATTTTTGGTGACTGCGTTCGAAAAAAAATGGATATATTATGACGCCTAACGCTGAAGCAAAAGTAGCGCCACCGTTTTGGCTGCTGGCAGAGTTGACTTATGACTGTCCGTTACATTGTCCTTACTGTTCTAACCCGTTGGATCTAGGTAATAAGAAAGATGAACTATCTACCGAGCATTGGTATGACGTGATGACACAGGCGCGCGCAATGGGCGCTGTACAACTGGGGTTTTCCGGCGGCGAGCCATTATTACGTAAAGATCTCGAAAAATTGGTAAAACACGGGAGAGATTTGGGCTTTTACACCAATTTAATCACCTCTGGCATAGGGCTAACCGGTAAGCGGATCGCAAAACTAAAGCAGGCAGGGTTAGATCATATTCAAATCAGTTTCCAAGGTGCGGATCCTGAGGTCAATGATGCAATAGCTGGACGCGGAAAGGCCTATCAGCAAAAATTTGAGATGGCACAACAGGTAAAAGCGCAGGGCTACCCAATGGTTCTTAACTTCGTGATTTCAAAACAAAATATAGAGCAAGTTCCGCAGATACTGGCGTTAGCAACGTTGTTAAATGCGGATTATGTCGAGCTAGCGACTGCGCAATATTACGGCTGGGCGTATCATAATAGAGATCATTTATTGCCCACTAAACAGCAATTGATCCGTGCGGAGGCGCACGTAAATGACTATCGCGCATTACAATCGGGGAAAGGACCGCAATTTATTTTTGTAACACCAGACTATTATGAAGACCGACCAAAAGCTTGCATGAATGGTTGGGCTAGTACGTTCTTGACCGTTACCCCAGACGGCAGCGCATTGCCCTGTCATAGTGCAAAACTATTGCCGCTGACCTTTCCCAACGTCAAACAGCACACCATTAGCGAGATTTGGTTAGAACATTTCTCGTTTAACCGTTTTCGTGGCGACAGCTGGATGAAAGAACCTTGCGCTAGCTGCGATGAAAAGGCCGTCGATTTTGGCGGTTGTCGCTGCCAAGCGTTCCTCATGACAGGCGACATGGATGCGACAGATCCCGTCTGTAGTAAATCGAGTGACCGACGTATCATTGATGACGCTATTGAGCAGGCCAAAACACCACTGCACCCGTTAGTTTTTCGCGGCGAAAACGCCAATATTGCACAGTTTAAACTCTAAAATGGTTAACGATTGATTTGAAAATACGTTATCACCACGTAGAGAATCATAGTGATGAAGCTGGTAGTCATTATGCGGCGATACTTTGCGTCTCTACCGAGCCTATTGGTGACAGTGGACTCGCACATGCTGTCGAACACCTAGTATTTCGAAGTTATGGTCACAACAGTAATGATGATGCAAAAGCGTCATTTGGTGATGGCAATAGTGCGGCCAGCTTATTTCAAGTGACATCGTTGTTACCGCTAACGATTAACGCGTCTACTACCTCACATTACACTTACTTCCATTGCAGCAGTGACTATCGAGAGGTATGTTTATTCGGCATTAACTACTTACTTGATTGTATTTCCTCATTATACTGTTGTGATGATGACCTACTTGCGGAACTGAGTAATAGTAAAGGACAGGGAGTGATGTGCTTAGAATTGGGGGCACAACATCAATGGTTTGATCTAGCTGGCAGCCAGTTTTCACTCGAACAATTGTTGTTAACCGATCGCAGTGCGCAACGTTTGGTGCAATTTGGCGGTTGCCAACGTCACCTAGCGGATATTACCGTCGATCACGTCTTGGATTATCATGCGACCTTTTATTGTCAAGATAACATCGAATTAACCACCACTTGCTCCGGGGTTGATCCGTCGTTCGCTAACGCGGTAAACCAGTTAATCGACGAAATCGCCATTCCACGGAATGCGAGCGGACACCATGGCGTGTGTTCATCACGGCAAGAGTTTACAAACACATCAGTGTGTCACTCCCCATCGATAATAGTAGAGAAATTACCAAGCAATGAGATTTGGGAATGTTGCTGGTGGCTAGATACCTCTCATGCGAATTATCTAACCACCTGTGAGATGCTCACCAACAGATATTCAGCTGAAATATTGTGGGTATCCACCAGCCAATATCCAAATCCAAAACAACACTGGCCAGTGCGAGGACTATCGATCGGTCGTCCATCCCAGCGCGTTTTAAATGCAATTGAGCGCGATATTTTGGCATTGTTAAATGCGCAAAACGCCCCTGAACAGGTAACAGTGTATCCACCACAACCATGGAGCTTAACAAAGACACTGATAACAGTGGGCCATCGCGTGATTAACTTTTCACAACGACACATCGATTTCTTACTTGGCCAACCTTTTTATCCGATTACACCAGTCAAACGAATATTTCGAGAATCGTTCATGTTAGCGCCATCGTTGCTAGCATTTAAATACAAGCTCTTTGACCGAAAACCGCCAATAGGTCCATTTTACGGCACATTATTTACCGACGGTGTCGATTTGTTGCTATTGCAACAAGCATTGGCAAGATGTCATTTGGGTGATTGGCAGATCATTGATCAAAGTTTGGTGATGATTTCGCGGGGAAAGTTACCGACAGCGCAGCAGTTGCTTGGCATACTCGATGCGCAAAAGGAGACATCAACTAAAATACCTAAAGTGTTAATGGCATTACGTGCTGAGCAATTAGTGTCAGCGATAGAATATCAGATCGCGGGGAATAACATTCACGTGCTATCAATCAAGAAAAACGTAGGCGAACTGCCAGTGTTGATTCATTACGGTAATGACGATCATCAAGTTTGGGAGTATAAGGTTGCGTATTCAGAGCGTTGTACAGCGTGGGTATGTAGTTATTTGTTGGGCGCATATACACCATTTCTTAACCGTCGCCTGTATGGTCAAAGTTATTGTATCGCGGCTCGCTATTGTCAATTTGGTGAAAAATTCATATTATTTAGTGCTTTTGATGGCGACGTTACAACGGTAAAGGCGCATATTATAGAGAGCCTTGGTATATTTTGTCATGCTGACGTCGATATAGAGGGGGCAATGAAGTTAGCACACCAAAAGATGCTGAGCGAGCGTAACACCAGTGAAAATATCCACACAGTAACAGTCTTACAGGTCAAAACATTTGCGCGCACGTTACAACGCTATTTGGCGACATAATAATAAATAAAAGAATGGACGTGTCATGAAGAATAAATCCACACACACAGCAGTCAGTCGACATTCATGCGCCAAAGCGGCATCGAAAGAACTACAGCAACTTCTCATCGCAGATGATATCGCTTGCGTGCTATTTTTCTGTTCCGCACAATATGACCTGGCGGTGTTAGGTCCGGCATTAGCACTGGACTTTGGCGATATACCGATATTTGGGTGCACCAGCGCTGGAGAAATAACGCCCCAAGGGTATGAGCAACATTCTATTATTGCGATTAGCTTTAGTGCGCGTGATTTCAATATCAGCGCCCAGTTAGTGACTTCACTGACAGATTTTGACGTTGTTGATGCCCAAACAACATTGCGGGTACTTAATGAAAACACTCGCTGTCAACGGGATGAAGCACGTGATAATTCTCGCTTTGTATTAACGTTACTTGACGGACTCTCTGTCGCGGAAGAACGTTTCTTAAATACGTTAAATCTTGCGGCGGGTGATGTCGAATTGTTTGGCGGCTCGGCGGGAGACGATATTAACCTGGCGAAAACACATGTTTATTACGATGGTACGTTTCATCAACAAAGCGCGATTGTGTTAATGTTTAACACCTGCTGTAAATTTGAAGTATTTACCACTAACCATATCCATCAACCGAAAGAGAAATTGGTGGTTACCCAAGCCGATTCAAGTACCCGAACAATTTATGAGATCAACGCAGAACCAGCTGCATTGGAATACGCAAGACTATTGAATTTGAGGGTAGAGCAGTTAACGCCTGAGGTCTTTTCACTAAATCCATTGGCGGTTAAAATTGGCGGTGATTACTATTTTCGGTCTATTCAGAAAGTGAATGACATTGACAATAGTCTGACGTTCTATTGTGCGGTTGATACAGGCATCGTATTAACCGCTGTGGACCTAGGAAATATATTTTCAAACTTAACCAACACGCTCAATGAATTAGAATCACGTTATGGTCCACCGGACATCATATTAGCCTGTGATTGTTTCCTACGGCGATTAGAGATCGAACATAAAGGGTTGGTTTCCCAGGCCAATAGCGTGTTTAAAACCCACAAAATCATCGGGTTTAACACCTACGGTGAGCAAATCAATGGTGTTCATCTCAATCAAACATTCACTGGCGTTTATCTTGCGGGAGGTGATCATGACTCCTGCTGAAACGATTGATGCATTGCGTTTCCAAGTTGCAACATTGGAGAGTGACAACCGCAAACTAAGGAAGATCAACGGTGCCTTGATCACTAGAGTAGAAGCAGGCAGCAGCAATGAGTACGACCCTTACGCGACTTTTGAACACTCGGTTCATCTAGCACAACAAGTACGAGAGAAGACCGAAGCGCTCAACGATACGCTAGCAACGTTAGAAAAAACTAATAGTGCATTAAGCGCCGCCAATAAACAGTCTGAATTATTTAAGCAACGCTTTATCGATGCTATTGAAAGTATTAATGATGCTTTTGTGTTACTCGATGATGAACGCCGTATTGTGTTACAAAATAGTCATTTTGATACATTCTGGCGAAATTCAAATCTGCCGATAGAGCAGGGCGTCAATTTAAAAGATCTAAAGGAACTTGCGAAGGTTCGCGGCGTTATTAAGCAGGCTTACCCCGGTGATGGTGGTAGTAGCCCGGTGTACCAATTGAATGATGGACGCTGGTTTCAACTGAGTGAGAAGCGAACGTTAGAAGGTGGCTGGGTGATGCTCTATACCGATATTACGGCGCTAAAAGAAGCTGAGTCAGAGCGGTTAGATTACGCCATCGAGCAAAAATCTACGCTCCTGCAAAACTTGGTCGATAATATTTCACAAGGGGTATTGTTGATCTCAAGCAATGGTCAAATCGAGGTGTGGAATAAGCGATTTTCTCAGTTAAGTAAATTGTCGGAAACATCCCTACGAAGTAGCCCTTATTATCATACGCTCAAGGGACTTACGGAGCTTGATCTAGAAAGCAAGTCGAGTAACGACAACGATCATTATATTCAAACACTGAAAAGCGGCACAGTATTAGAAATTAGGGACAATTTATTGGTTAGTGGCCAACGCATTAAGACATTTACCGATGTCACTAAGCGCCATCAATATGCAGAATCAATTAAGCATCGCGAAAACTGGTTACGGCTCATAACCGATAACGTACCAGCGATGATCGCCTATATCGGACAAGATCTATGCTTCCAATTTACCAACAAAGTTTATGAAGATTGGTATCAGTTAGTCGGTGGTAGCCTCAACGGTGTGTCGTTGGAACAAAGCCGTATTAACGGTGATTATCACAAGCTAAAGCCATTCGTCGAACAAGCACTGGCGGGGGAAAGTATTAGCTTTGAAATAGAAGAGACTGATATCAATGGTCAACGCACCTATTTACTCAAATCTTATGTGCCAAATAAGGACCACAACGGTGTAACCCTTGGCTTCTTTGTGTTAGTCCGAAATGTCACCGCAAGGCGCAACAGCGCGCTGGCGCTACAACATGCCCACGATGAATTAGAGTTACGAGTTCATCAAAGAACCTCAGAGCTAAGTAACGTTAATGATAAATTATTGCGTGAAGTTAAAGACCGTCGACGCGCTCAAACAAATTTAATCAACGCGAAACGTGAAGCACAACGCGCAAACATTTCTAAAACCAAATTTTTGGCGGCGGTGAGCCACGATTTATTGCAGCCGCTTAATGCGGCCCAGCTATTTACCAGTTCAGTTGCTGACACCACCGAAAGCAGTCAGAGTAAAAAACTGATCGGTAGTATTGCAAACTCACTGACCGACTTAGAAAGTTTGATCTGCACTTTGGTGGACATCTCTAAACTTGACGCTGGCGTGGTTAAAGCGGATAAGGCGCCATTTAAACTCGGCGAGCTACTACATAATCTCCATTTAGAGTATCAACAATTAGCGCCCCAGTTCGGTGTAACACTGCGCGCTGTTGCCACAAATTTAGTGGTTAACAGTGATAGTGTGTTATTGGCGCGAATTTTAAGAAATTTTATCTCAAATGCGTTTAGATACACCGACAAAGGCAAAGTATTAATTGGTTGCCGTCGTCAAGGTAACAAAGTCATCATTGAGGTCTGGGATAACGGCGTCGGGATGAGTGATGACGAATTAGCGGTAATATTTCAAGAGTTTAGGCGTCTAAAGGGCTCTGGAAAAGCATTTGGTAATGGCTTAGGGTTAGGGTTAGCTATCGTCGATAAGCTATCTACCGTGCTCAACCATGAGATCAATGTTAGCTCATGCAAAGGTAAAGGTTCAGTGTTCTCTGTTACTGTACCGATTGGTCTGTTGGTCATTCCGCCGCTAGATACTAAGCAACTAGTGGCTCATCACAATACTGGTAGCCTAAACGGCCGCGTGGTTTGGGTAGTGGACAATGACATGGCAATTTGTCAAGGGATGGCAACATTATTAGCAAGCTGGGGTTGCGTTATTAGCACTGCAACCGATTTAACATCATTAACTAACGCAGTGAATATTAAAACGGATCATGTTGATTTAATTATTCTTGATTATCATTTGGATAATGGCGCGACCGGTCTTGATGTAGCGGCAGTGGTGCACCAACAGCGTAATGACAGGATACCAACCCTAATGATCACTGCCAACTATAGTCAAAATTTAAAGAATCAAATGAAAAAGAAAGACATTTTATTACTCAACAAACCGGTAAAACCGATGAAACTAAAAACATCAATGCTGTTTCTGATGGCTAACGCTTGAGGAATTGATTGAAGTCTATATCGCTGCAACCCACCACTGCTTGCACTCGATTATAGACACCAAGTTTCTTGAGAATTGAGGATACATGAGATTTAACTGTTGTTTCAGAAATATTGAGGTTGTAGGCAATTTGTTTATTTGCTTCCCCCTTAGTCATGCAGCGTAATACCATTAGTTGTCGCCTTGTGAGGGATGACAGTGTTTCGTTTGATACGTTATATGCTCGACTACTGCCATTAGCTTGGTTTGTTGTACTGTCATCATTGCGAATAATGTCAGAAGGCAGGTAAACATTACCATTAAATACGCTTTCAATGGCATCACCGATAACATCTTTGGACGATGATTTTGCGATGAAGCCGACGGCACCATAGGCAATCGTTTGAAGAATTATTTGCTTTTCTTGTTCCGCGGAGACCACTACAACGGGTGTTGTTGGGCATTCATTTCTTAGTTCAAGCAAGCCATTTAAACCAGCCATTCCAGGCATATTTAGATCGAGTAAGATTAAATCTATGTCATCATTAGATTTTGAAAATTCGATAGTAGACTGAACGTCGCACGTTTCATACGTGTCGCTTTTTGGGAAACGATTACTAATAATGTTAACAATAGCGTCTCGGAAGAGCGGATGATCGTCAGCAATTAACACTTTGTACATATGGAACTCAAATTATAATTATTGTTTAACACTTAATGTACCGCATTTCCCGTAACATTCAAGCCTACCATCTCATCCCTTAGAATGAAGTTATCGTCAATTTAGTATAAGAATCACAGCAATCGCGTATTAATTGAGTGTTAGTTACCGGACCACACTGTCTTTTGAATGGCGATAAACGGGTCAACTTGTCACTGTTGTACAAAATATTATTAATAAATTGTCGTACCAATTGAAATTTAAAAACCTAACGTCGTAAATACAAGTGTTCGCGCATGGTATGAAAAATATCTTTGTGATGGGTAACCTCGGATGTTGAGGTAATGCAAGTGGCATGGGGTTATTCCCTGATTATGAATCATAACGCCGTAGTCGCTTTCTATCCAAACTTGCGTAGGGCAATTCACGCATTTTCAAGTGGCGCGGGTATAGACCCTCAACCAACAGTAAAGACCAATGGTTGACGGACGTTTCTAATTAGAATGTCACAACAGCGCCGACGGCAAAAGTATGATTTTTCTCGCCGATAAGCGAAGCGGTAACAGCCGCTTGTGTCTTATTATATTCAGCGACAAACGTAACACCGGTGTACAGGGTTCTAAAGAACGCCAGACCAACGTTTGTGTGTGTTGCATCTAGCGTTGACGCAGTGTTCTCTACAGTCGACTCACCATAAGTAACGACCATTCGATTCTTATCAAAGGTATAGGCACCTTGAAGTAAATAACCATCAGACTTAATGTTGTCATCACCCACTAAATGATCTAGCCCCGCGATGTGACCTAATCCCGTGGTTGAGAATCCCGATGCGGTCAATGATACCCCCGAAAAACTGGCATTTACGCCGTAACCAACGCCATTTTGGTTATAGGTTTCACCGGCGACCTTTGACGATTGAACCACTCCACTAAGCCACGCTTTATAGGTAGTATTCTTAGAGGGATTTCCTGAATATTTGAGCTCCGCTTCAATGCGCGGCGAGTCTTCTGATGAGTTCGCAGCAGCCTTATTCGGATCCATTAGCCCGATAGAAAAATCAACACCATTATCAAAGTTGCTACGGTAAGTAATTTGTGATTTTGGAAATGCGTAAGTATAGCCGGTGCTTATATTACCGAACGAAACATTACCGCCGTCGACAAGCCCAAAGAAATCGGAGGTTTGACCGAAGCCGAGCAATAATTGATCGCTCATAATATTTTCTCGGTTAAACAAACCAAAATCTTTGCCGAGTAATATTGACCCCCAGTCGCCTGATATCTTGGCGTAAAACTGACGGACATCGATTAGTGAACCGGTTCCTAGATCGGCTGGCGAAGCGTCGCGATTGTTATCACTATCGTTAATTGAAACCCAAAACGACGATCTTACTTCAATTTTAATATCGCTCATCTGGTTGGCAAAGTTAAAGCCGATATTATTCGGCAAAAACCCCATTCTTACCCGAGACTGATCGCGCTCAACGGTTAACCCTGTTGCATCGGTACTCTCTATAACGCTATTACTATAGAAAACGTTAACCAAACCGTCAGACGAAAATGACATGCCGTCGTTTTCGTAAAGTGTGATTGCTGCGTTAGCCGAGAGGGACGTAAATGTGGTGGCTAGTGCAAGAGCGGTAACGCCAAGTAGTTTATTATTCATTATGATTATCCTTGTGCAATAAGTGAACAAATAATAAGTAATAAAACAACAACTGACTATTGGCATTAAGCCCCAAAACGGGATCATCCTTGAGCGAAATAACGGAGTAGAGCGAAAGCGCTGTATTTTTACACCTAATGTTTAATAAAAAAGCTAATGTTGATGTCGTTTGTAATAAAATTACCACACCAACACAGGTTAATAGCTGATATCGTGACTTAGGTCTCGTTAAAATAAATAGATGTAGGATTATTATTACAGCTTTATTTGGTTTATAATCCCCGCCACAATAATTCTCACGTTTCATCAAGGCATCTATAGTATGACCCAATCTACTTCTCTCTGTGATATTGGCTTTATTGGTTTAGGCGTTATGGGTAAAAACCTCGCGTTAAATCTAGCTGACAACGGTTATAAAATCGCGGCATTCGATCTTGATCATAATAAAGTCGACGATCTTATTGCGCAGGACAAACTAGAAAATACAGACGACTGCCCACGTATCGTGCAATGTAGCTCTTACACGGAGCTTCTGGGTAAATTGAGTGCACCGCACTTAATTATTCTTTCTGTTCCTGCTGGGAGTCCGGTGGATGATGTCTGCAAAAAGCTAATTGATGCTGGAATTTGTGCTGACGATATTATCGTCGATACAGGTAACAGCCTGTGGACCGACACGATTGAACGTGAGAAAAGTTACCATGGTAAATTTATTTTCTTCACTACGGCCGTTTCTGGTGGTGAAGTAGGTGCCCGTTTTGGACCATCATTGATGCCGAGTGGCGACCCGTACGCATGGGCAAGAATCGAACCTGTATTACAAGCGATCTCGGCAAAGGTTGATCCTGATACCGGTAAAGCGTTAGAGCGTACTAGTGTTGATCAGGCACTGCCTGTAGGTGAACCTTGTGCGACATATATCGGACCTGCCGGTTCAGGACATTACGTCAAGATGGTACACAACGGTATTGAGTATGCTGATATGCAGCTTATTTGTGAAGCATACCATATTATGCGTGAGTCACTATCATACACTCCTAAGGAGATTGCGGCGATTTTCCGTCAGTGGAATCAAGGGGTTTTAAATAGCTACCTGATGGAAATCAGCGCCGAAGTGCTAGAGCACAATGACCCTGAAACGGGTAAGCCATTAGTTGATATTATCCTAGATAAGGCTGGCCAAAAGGGCACTGGATTGTGGACTGCCGTTAGTGCACTACAAATAGGAAGCCCGGCAACGACAATTGCACAATCTGTTTTTGCGCGTTCATTGTCAACGCTAAAGCACGCTCGTATCCGCGCGGCTAAGTGTTTATCAGGTCCAACAGTCGAAAGCGTTGCTCAAGACCAACATTCGGTGATTGTTCAAGAACTTCATGATGCACTGTATTGCTCTAAAATCGTTGCCTATGCTCAGGGTTTTCAGTTAATTAAACTGGCGGCACGCGAACAAGGTTGGCCGATTAACTTTGGCGCGATCGCAAAAATTTGGCGTGCTGGTTGTATTATCCGCGCTGCGTTCTTACAAAAAATCACCGATGCTTATGATCGTGACCAAGAGCTAGGTAACTTATTACTTGATAGTTATTTCGCGGACGAAATAGCTAAGTACCAAGGTAACTGGCGTTTGGCGATCGCCAAAGCAACAATTAATGGTATCCCATGTGGTGCATTTAGTGCGTCGCTGGCTTACTATGACTCATACCGTACTGAAACATTGCCGGCTAATCTGTTACAAGGCCAGCGTGATTTCTTTGGTGCACATACGTTTAAACGCGTTGATCGTCCAAGCGATGAGTCTTATCATGTTAAATGGGCAGAGCCCGGCCGACCAATGGTAAAGATCGATTAACTAGCGAAATACTTCGCTAGTTAATAACAATGCGTCAACATGTTTGGCGCTTTTTTATGCGCCTATTTTATTTTGCGATACTGTTGTTTGCAGCCTTGCAAAGGATTATATAATTGAGGCGTGTGTCGGTGTTATACAATCATCAATACTAAAAAATGAGCATAAAGGGCTGTATGTATCGTATCTCGACTATAAAATACGCTGACCGTACACTTTTAGTTGCTAGCGCTTTTCAAATTAGCCGAAATCGGGTATAAAGACGCAATGAAAATACCGAAACAATTACAATCACTAGTCGATGATGGAATTATCGACAGCGTCGTTAGCCAACTTATGAGTGGCAAAGAAGCGACGGTTTACGTTGTCCAATGCGGCGATGAAACACGCTGTGCCAAGGTGTACAAAGAAGTTCATAAACGTAGCTTCAAAAATGCCGCGCAATATCAAGAAGGGCGTAAGGTTCGTAATAGTCGACGCGCACGTGCGATGGCTAAAGGCTCAAAGTTTGGACGTAACGAACAAGAGGAAGTGTGGAAAAACGCTGAAGTGGACGCCTTGTATAAGCTACATGCGGCCAACGTGCGGGTGCCCGTTCCTTATGGATGCTTTAATGGCGTTTTATTGATGGAGCTTATAGTCGATGATGATGGTGATGTCGCTCCGCGTCTCAACGATGTCGGAATGTCGAGTGAACAAGCGCATGATGACTACCTTGAAATGATCACTTATGTTCAACGCATGTTGTGCAGTGGCGTAATTCATGGCGATTTGTCAGAGTTTAACGTGCTAGTGGATGACTATGGTCCGGTAATTATTGACCTGCCACAAGCAGTCGATGCCAGTGCCAACAACAATGCTCAGTCGATGTTAATGCGTGACGTTCGCAATATGACTAACTATTATAGTCAGTTTGAACCACGGATCAGCGAATACAAATTCGCCAAAGAAATGTGGTCACTATTTGAGAAAGGGCAGTTGACGGTCGACACCGAGCTTACAGGTCATTTTGAAGAAGATAAAAACGCTGCTAACGTAAGCGGTGTGCTCGAAGAAATTATTGCTGCCGAGTTACAAGAGCAGGAGAAGCAAGCTAGGATCAACGGTGACGTTGAAGAATACTAATTCACTTTTTATGTTTTAGCGTGCTAACGCATGTTGGCGCGCATATAATCCCCCATCAACCAATCTAGACACTCGATTGCTCACAATTACCATTTAATAGTATTTGCGTACTGACGTCTATTTCAGAACACGCCACATTTCGTTACCAACGCAATTGAACGCACAAGCCAACAACGCTATGATGTAATGCCATTTAGATTAATAAAGTGAACACTTGAGCTGGTTTAAACTCACTAGAACTGCGTTGTGCTAATAAATTTTCCCTTCGCTCAAGAAGAACATATCTTTAATGTAAATGGTTTAAAAACCGTTATCCGTGAAGAAGAGTTACGATACAAGTGGTTATCGGTTCGTTAATCATTTCGTGTTGATGTTCACCGTTAATTTCTTAATACATTTATTACCAGCAAGGAAATATTCAATGACAACAGTTGTTATTACAGGCGCTAATCGAGGTATCGGACTAGCGATGGTCCGTCAGTTTAAGAAAATTGGATTTGATGTCTATGCATTATGCCGCACACCGTCATTAGAATTGACACAATTAGATGTGGCAATTATCGACGGTATCGATGTGGCGACTGACATCGGTCGACAAAAAATGATTAGCCATCTAAGTAACATTCAAATTGATATTTTGATCAACAATGCTGGTATCTTGCGTGATGAATCGCTAGATACAATCAATAGCGACACGATTTTAGAGCAGTTTATGGTCAACGCACTTGCACCACTCCAAGTCGTCGATGCCTTACACGATAATCTTGTTAACGGTAGCAAAGTTGCGATGATAACGTCGAGAATGGGATCAATCGCCGATAATGGTTCGGGCGGTCGATACGGTTACCGTATGTCTAAGGCTGCACTTAATGCAGCGAGTATGTCGTTAGCTAAAGATTTGGCATCAGATGAAATTAGTGTCGGTATTTATCATCCTGGCTGGGTTCAAACAGATATGGTTGCTGGAACAGGCGATATATCAGCCGAAGTCTCCGCTAATCGAATCATCGAGCTAATATTGCTGCAAGACATGAGTCAAACTGGTGTATTTAAACATTCTAACGGCGAGCAATTACCGTGGTAGCTGTGTTTGGGATCTTCCTATGCTAGTAATAAGAGGCACGCTGCTATTGGCGCTATTGATTCTAGCGGGTTGTACTACTACAAATTTATCAACTAATAGCGATCTGTTTGCCCAGATTGAGTTTAGGCTGGGCCAAAACAAATATTTTAGTGGTAGTATCCCAGCAAAAAACACTGGTACCACGCCACTTTTCCTTAGCCCAAAGCGGATGTTAACTCACGGGGACGTCACGTCGGTGACTTGTTCGAAGCCTAAATACGTGAGTGAATATAGGATCAATATCTCTTTATCGGTACCAGGAAGTGAGCGGCTAGCTACCACCACGGCACAAAATGTCGGAAAAACGGTTGTAATATTTATACATAAAGAGCAGATCTTATCGGCTAACATTTTTGAGCCAATCACAGGTGGTGTTTTTACGATTAGTGGAATGTCACAGGAAGAGGCAATACGAGTGTGTAAAAGTTTTGGTCAAGTGATTGAAGTACAATAAATAAGTGAGCGAACTATGTCGCTCACTTATTTTATCGTTTAAGCAACGCGCAGCGCGTGTTCACGGCTAGCGAGGTACTCGTCATAAGTACCTTTGAAATTATGAACCTGTTGGTCTTTAATTTCGATAATACCGTTTGCTAGTGAAGAAACGAACTCACGATCGTGACTTACAAAAATCAAGGTACCGTCCCACGCTTTGAGCGCGGTGTTAAGCGATTCAATCGCTTCCATGTCCATGTGATTGGTTGGTTCATCCATGATGAGTACATTAATATCTTGCATCATTAGCTTACCAAATAACAAGCGGTTCTTTTCACCACCAGAACAATTTTTAGCTTTCTTGTTGCCATCGTCAGCAGTAAATAACAAACGTCCTAGCAAACCACGAACCATTAAATCGTTGTGCTTTGGTGTGCGCCACTGTGACATCCAATCGAAGATGGTCATGTCATTGTCAAAATCTGGCGTGCTATCTTGCGGGCAATAACCGATCGCTGCATTTTCAGACCACTTAACAACGCCATGATTGGCGCTGAGCTGGTCGACTAAACAGCGTAGGAATGTTGTTTTACCAACACCATTCTCACCAATAACCGCCAGTTTCGCACCAGCTTCAAGGATGATGTTACCATTCTCAAATAACATTTCACCGTCAAAACCATGCGATAACTCTTCGATGATTAGTGCTTGGCGATGCAGTATTTTGCTTTGGGTAAAGCTTAATGATGGTGACATACGGCTCGACGCTTTAACTTCATCAAGTTTAATTTTATCCATCTTCTTAGCACGTGAACTTGCTTGCTTTGCTTTAGACGCGTTAGCACCAAAACGGTTAACGAAAGCCTGAAGTTCGTCAATTTCTTCACTTTTCTTGGTGTTTTCAGCAAGAAGCTGTTCACGGATCAAGGTTGATGCCTCAATAAAGTACTCGTAGTTACCTGGATAGATACGTAGCTCACCGTAATCTATATCGGCCATGTGAGTACAAACTGAGTTTAAGAAGTGACGGTCATGCGAGATGATGATCATGGTCGCTTTACGTTGGTTAAGTACGCCTGAAAGCCAGTTAATCGTATGAATGTCCAAGTTATTGGTTGGTTCATCGAGTAACAAAATCTCTGGGTTAGCGAATAGGGCTTGTGCCAGTAACACACGTACCTTCCAACCTGGCGCAACTTGTTGCATTAGACCAAAGTGATATTCTTCTTCAATGCCTGCTTCAATCAGGATATCACCGGCACGACTTTCTGCGGTGTAGCCGTCCATTTCTGCGAATTCGCTTTCGAGTTCAGCAACACGCATGCCGTCTTCTTCGCTCATTTCTGCCATACTATAGATGCGGTCGCGTTCTTCTTTGATCTTCCACAGCTCAACGTCACCCATAATCACGGTATCGACAACACTGTATTGCTCAAAAGCAAACTGATCTTGACTCAGGGTACCAACTTTCAAACCTGGCGTGATCGAAATATTACCGGCGGTCGGAGGGAGTTCACCACTTAGAATTTTCATGAATGTAGACTTGCCACAGCCATTTGCGCCGATTAAACCATAGCGATTGCCATGACCGAATTGAGCAGAGATGTTTTCGAATAATGGCTCAGCGCCAAATTGCATGGTGATGTTAGCAGAAGATATCAACGGAAGTTTCCTAGGCGCATGGCAGTTAGCCAACGGCAACAGTTAAAGTGAACAAATAAAGAGCGGCACTATAAAGAGTTTGGCGGCCAGTGTCGAGTCATTTAAGTGGTTAATCTCAATATTTGGAAGTGACAGAGGTTTTATTGAATGATTGCGACAAATCGCACCGATATCAAGCGATATTTGTTCGTTTTGGTGCAATTGAGAATGAGACACCTGCACCCGTAATATACTGACTTAAGTAGTGATTAAGTGGGTGGTATTCAGGCCTGATTCCTATCACGTTGCAAAGAGCCCAATCCATTGAAATAACGTGACCATTGCGATGATTAACCATAAAACCCAGATAGCCATGAAATATTATTTGTCATCAATATCCTTGCTAGCATTTGAATTTGCGCAGATATTAATGGCAATTCAATGCACACGTAAGTATATTGTGCACAATATACCTATTAAGTGCGAGTGTCGCTATGAAATCCGATGACAACGTCATTATCAACATTGAGCAACAGGTTTGTTTTGCATTGTATAGCGCTAGTAATGCAATGATTAGAGCCTATCGACCATTATTAACTCAACTAGATCTGACTTATTTGCAGTATATGGCGATGATTGTGTTATGGAATGATGCGCCGCTCAACGTCAAAGAGATCGGCAACCAATTATCGCTCGACTCAGGAACGTTAACACCATTACTCAAACGCCTAGAGCAAAAAGGCTTAGTGAGTCGAACCCGAAGTGAAATTGATGAGCGCGTACGCCAAATTGCGTTAACCGCAGAGGGCCAAGCACTAAGACAACAAGCGACCACCATCCCTAACGATATCCGTTGTAAAGCGCAGTTATCACTTAATGATACGAGAGAACTTAAGCGCCTATGTGACTTACTCAACATCAACCTTAGCGCAATTACGTAGCGAGACTTGCGTTTTAGCGCTTCTACACATGGAAGTCATTGCTTAAACGAAACCAGTAACGGCAAGTCTATTAAAATATAGGCAGCAGGGCGTTTGTCAATTCTAGCCGCGGGTGGTCAACGTACTGTCCGTCGATAATTTCTCCGTTAAACTTTTCGATTTTGTCCGGTGCGTGCACGATCCTTGATATTGCTTTGGATATAATTCTTATCGGTGGTGTCCGATGACGCATGGCCTAATTCGTCAGCCAAATGCTTTAAAGGACGAGAACCAGCGTCTTCGGTAGCGCCGGTATGGCGTAACCAATGGGTGGTTGCTGCCATTAAATGATTGGCTTCTTCTTCAAAACCGTCGCGCTGTAGCGCTTTAACAGCCAAATCAAAGCTGTCTTCAACGATTCGCCTGATTTGGCGCGCGGTTAAATTACCTTGTCCTCGGCGTTTATTAAGCAACGAACAATCTTCGTCAGGCGAGGGCATGGATGACAACCCGCGAAATCGTCGATAACGAGTTAGGTATGGTATGTACGCGGGAGGCACGGTGACATCACGAATTTTGTTACCTTTACCAAACACCGTTAGATACCAAAAACCATCACTATCTACCGAGAAATCAGACATACTCGGACGCCATTTAGGGTGTTCACTCATCTCTGACACCCTTAGATACAGCGTTTTTAACGTTGCCAGCACGAATAGATTGCGTTCGAAATGGGGCTCTTTTTCAGTGTGTTCGTCAGTGACACCCAATACGTATTCCCACTGTAGCTGGCTCAGGGTATCAGGTGTTTTCCGTTGCGCCTGTTTTATTAAGAACGGGCAGTTTTTTTTGACCACCGGCACAAAGTTCTTGTCGCACAAATCCATCATTTGGGCATGCTTGTAAAACACGCTTAGTGCGGTAAAGGTGGCAGTTAATGATTCTTGTGAGGGTCGGTAGTTGGTGGGATCTGCACTTGTCATGCCGTCTTTTTTGAGTACTGACTTGGAGACCTTAACGACGAACGGTCGCCATTTTGGGTTAGATATGAACTGTCCGTGGTTAAGCTTAAAGCGCTGCTGGACTGAGGTACCAATCCATAGGACCTCAGGACTCCATACAAAATCAATATACGCATCAAGATCATGGCGCTTTATGTCAAGGATGCCAACACCGCGTACTTGCCAACAATATAGGCACCAACGTTCTATTTCATTACGAAAGCGCATAAAGGTACCTTGGGATTTTCGTCCCATTAGATATAAGAAATCGAGAACGGTTGATAACTCAGTGCGCGCTTGTTGACTTAGGTGTGGGCTAACTGCATCTAATTGCGAGAGTAACAATTCAAGCTGCGGATAATGTAATGCCAACTCATCGGCGTGTAATGTCACGCGCTGTTGTTTAATGTGCTCAAAGCTATGAACTAATGGACTGATAGATAACACGAAGAATAACTCAAAATATGTAGAGCGCCAATTATAAAACAACGACGGTTAAATAACACCCCTAATGTCCAATACTCTTAAGTATTGGACATTAGAGTATTGGGCGTTGGTAGTGACGTTGCCACCTTAATTATGTAATACGCCCGACTCATGGTTCTATATCAACAGTCATTTAACATAATACGCATTATGCGAACCTATGTACCAAAGGACTTGGGCATCGCTTGTGTTGTAGATCTCAATGGTGTTTTAAGTATCTGGCCTATGTAGTCATCGTGTGCTACGTCGATGAAATTTAGTTATTGGTATCTCTCTTACTCAGTTTTTACGTAGCAACGCCTCCGACGTTAAACTTAATATCGCGTTAAATCTACGTTTGTTACTTAGCCGGCAATAAAGCAATGTGTTAATCATTTCCTCTATGAATTCACTGTTCTATCTACGTTGACTAGCGACACATTAATTGACGCTGCAACGAGTACAGTCATTGTATTGGTCACGGTTTGTTCAGTATTGCTAAATCGTCGTTATCTGAGCAACACCGCTGTTCGAGCACTTCACCTGTTATCAGCTCCGTTAGCACTAAGCTGGACTGCGATACATTGAAGTTTCGCTAGTTAACCGGCCAAATAGATAATGACTACGTCATTTACATTCACAAAAAGTAGGTCTGCTACCTACCTAGAGTGGTATCAATCGACAGCAAATTGAAGTGCTTTCTAATTCATGTTTAGGCCAATACATTGATACTGTTTTATTATTCATTGATTAGCCGCATCAATACGGCTCGCCATAGACTCGAATTAGGTGGTCGAGAAACGCACGCCCCCTACTCTTTTACCTGCCGTAAACTCGTTCAGGAGGCCCTTACTGTGGGATGTTTAAAGTTTATTAGCTGCTGAGGTTTGAGCCATCATAGCCAATAATTTTTGCAATAAGCTAGATATGTTATTAAGCTCGTCCTCATGGATCTTGGTCGATATTTCGCGACCCAACGTTGCCATCACCTCAAAACCAAACATCGAAGCAGCCCCTGAAAGCCGATGAACTAAACGATAAATACCGTCATAATCACTCACTGCGACTAAGCTCAAGAGGTGTTGATGTTCATCTGGTAATGAGCTAATAAATTCGTCGATTAAATCGCTAAAATCGATATTTGAGAGCATTGCCTGTGCTTCTTTAGGGACATGTTGATTCAAGTAATGCGAGATGGTCTTAGCAAACTTCACTTCATCAATAGGTTTGCTTAAGCAATCATCAAATCCTAACTCCAAATAATAATCAAATTCATTAGCAACGGAGTTCGCTGTAAACGCAATAATTGGCTGAGTAAATTCTCGCTTACGCAACGCATTTAATGCATCGATACCATCGATGTTTGGCATCTGTATATCCATCAAAATTAGGTCAGGTTGATGTTTTTCGCACAAGCGAATGGCTTCGTCACCATCGTGAGCCTGTATCACATGTAAACCTAAGGCTGTTAAAAGCCGAGTGATCAATTGACGATTGTCATCATGATCTTCAGCCAGCAGTACGGTACCTTGGAGTGATACATTGTTAGGGCTTGCTAGAGGTAATGATGGTGATTGACAGCGCTCTTCATCATAAGCAGAATTATTTAGGCAAGGTAAAGTTAGGGTAAACTCGCTCCCTTCATTAACTTCACTGACGACGGAAATATCCCCCCCCATCATATGAGCGAGTTCTAAAGACAAGTATAATCCTATCCCCGAACCGCCAAAACGTCTGTTAATAGAGCTGTCTGCTTGGGTGAAACGTTCGAAGATAGCACGAAACGTCTCACTCTTAATGCCAATACCGGTGTCTAAAATTTTAAAAATAAAATGGTTATCAACAACCGATAAACTAATCTTGATGTGCCCATGATGAGTAAATTTTAGTGCATTTGAGCATAAATTAATTAAAATTTGTTTTAACCGTGTAGGGTCAGTATACACCTGCAACGGAGCAGCCTGCTGATGGTCAATTATCAGCTCGATCCCCTTCTGTTTAGCGGCGCTATGATATAGCAGTCTAATCTCTTCAACTAATACATGAAGTTCTTGCATCTGGTAACTGATTTTCAACTTGTTAACTTCGATACTGCTCAAGTCTAAAATGTCGTTTAGGATCGCACTAACATGAATCGAGTTTCGTAGTATCACTTTTGCATCATCGTTCTTGCCAGTCACATCACGACTAACAAGTGATTGAGCATGACCAATAATTGATGTTAACGGTGTTCGAATCTCATGACTAACATTCGCTAAGAACTGACCTTTGACTAAATTAGCTTGCTTTAAGTCGTCCGCGAGTAATTCTAATTCATTTGTCCGCTGAGCAACTAAGCGCGTTAATCTTCTTTGCAATTTAAGGTGAATATGACGTCGATAGAACGTAAAAACGATGATTAAAAGTAGGAGCAACACAAATACAACAAAGTACCGCTGTTGAGTCGCAAGTTCCTCACGTTGTTTTAGACTTTCTAATTTTCGGGCGAGCTCATTAGCTTCTGTTTTGTCTTGATATCGTACGATCTGACGAGAAAGTTTATCACTTTTCTCTCGATGAAGTCGCTCTATGGACTGCATTAGATTAAAGAGCCCTGCCTTTGTTTCACCACGGGCAGACTGTATTAGTGCTTTTAATCCTAAATAATCATTGGCCCAATCACTGATTTGTTTCTCTTGTGCTAATGCAAGTGACGAAATAATATTTTTATAGGCCGCATCAAAATCACCGTCTAGATACTGTGCGACAGCAAGTGCATGATAGCCACCAATTAGCGAGTAGCTATTCCCTGTCATCTCACTCAGCGTAATAGCAAGTGTTGCATGCTCTATTGCTGATCTAGTGTCACCTAATAGATTTTCGACTTCGGCAACATTGTGGTGTTGTGAGGCAATAAAGTAGTTCTTTTTGAGGTTGATATAAGACAATAATGATTTTTCGTAAAATACTTTGGCTTGTTGATAGTTACCTGCTTTAAGATACGCAGAACCCAAGTCACCGTAGGCGTTCGCTAGTCCATTTTTATCTTGGTATAACTTACGATCCCTGATCACGCTCGTTATCATTTTAATGGCCATATCAAAATGTTCTAAGTGAAGATGGAGACCGGCCATATTGTAATAAGAATCGGTCCGATCGACATCACTACCATGCACCTCATAGAGAGCGTATGCGTTGCTATAATTGTCCATTGCCTGCTGTAGTTCGCCAATGTTAGCATGTACAAGCCCGATATTATTATAGAGGTTGGCTACTTTTAACGGTTCATCTTTAACATCCAATAAAGCGATCGCCTTGTTATAAGCCACCAAGGACCTAGCGTTGAGACGACTGTAATGCAGCATTACACCGAGTGTTTTCTGAACGCTAGCGGTGGTAGCAACTAGATTGCTGTCGGTGGCAATATTGATGGCATACTCTAGCGTCTCGATTGCCCCGGACAAATCATCGTTTATATAGTATAAACTCGCGGTTACGGTCGAAAGCGATATTATCTGTTCGGCGCTAAGAGAGTGGTGATTGAATAACTTAATCGCTTCTTCTAAGGCAAGTGCTTTGTTTTCGATAGCCTCAATTTTCAACGTAGCGGCTTTAAACTGCTCATGAGAATATTGCTTATTAGGAGGGTGTGCATGAGTATTAAAGCACGTCACGATTAATACAATAAAAAAAACTAATATTTTGCAGCGTTCCAACACCAAAACTCCAAACAATCAACCGCATGATAATGTGTAAGCCAAAATCCTACACCCATCAAATTCCACTAAATTGCGTAAAATGATACACGACTCTGCTGAACATAAATAGATAATACATAGTAAAACTGGGAGTAGCGCTATTTGGGCAAGGTTGAATATTTTATCAAAAAATCAACTGAAAGAGATGTTTTTGTCGAAAACATCGCCGTATACCATTAGTGCTTGGTAGAGTACCCGTTAATTTATCGGCGACACCACCTTGATTTTTAGTCATTTTACAGTCTATTACACAGAGTTTTAAGTTCAATAGCGCGTCCTATCACAATCATCTGCCGAGTGTGCCATTTCATTATTGGCGCATTGCATTCTTGAATATTATTGTACCGCTAGGTACACTAATAAAACATGGCGTAGCTAGGTAACATTATTGTGGTGCAAGGTAAAAGAAGATCCTTTGATGAACATACAGCATTAGATGCTGCAATGACTGTCTTTTGGAATAAAGGGTATGCGGGTGCGTCAACTGAGCTGACTAAAAGCATGGGCATCAACAAGCCAAGTATGTACAGTACGTTCGGCAATAAAGAAGCCTTGTTCATAAAAGCCACTCAACGTTACATAGAGTCAGAAATGGAACCTCATCTTGAGTTTTTATTTGAAGCTGGCGCTAGCTTGAAGCAGCGAATAAAAAATCACATGATGTCGGTAACTAAAATGCAATGTAATTCTGCAAAAGCAAAAGGTTGCTACTTAGTACTGTGTCAGGCTGAGCTTATTGGCGGTGACGTCCCTACGAAAGCGCATCAACTCCTTAAGGATGCCGACGCCATGCCAAGTGCGCTCTATCTCGAACTATTTCGCAACGATCCGCAATCAATTGCCTTAGGCCTTGACCATAATGCTCAAGGTAACGCAATCAGTATATATACATTACTTAAAGGAACCGCTGCTATGGCACGGTCCGGTATGTCGATCGCCGAGTTGGAATACGCTATCGACAGTATGCTTAATGGCATCGGTTTATAATAGTCTCAATTTTTCTTCACATTAGTCATTAATTAATAGTTCATATCCCCTATTTCCTCCTTATCTATATGTGCGGCGATTATTTTGTGGCCGTTATCACTTTTCAAAAGACCGACATTGACATTACTATACCGATCGGTACAATCCATAACCATACCGATCGGTATAACTAATTTGGAGATACCATGACAACATTAACAACTCATACTATTGATTCTGCACCGACCTTGAGCAAAGCTTTATTACAAAACACGGTAGATGCTTTTGGCATGCTGCCAAACTTGCACGGTGTGTTAGCAAGCTCACCACAAACCCTTGAAGCATATCAAAAACTTCACGAGCTATTTGTTAACAGCTCATTTGACGCTGATGAAATGACAGTTGTTTGGCAAACCATCAATGTTGAACATGAATGCGGCTATTGTGTACCAGCACATACATGGATTGCTAACTCAATGAAGGTCGATGCTGCGATCACTGACGCATTACGTAATCAAACGGCGATGCCATCTGCTAAATTACAAGCATTACATGAAATGACACTGATCATCGTACGTAATCGTGGTCATGTAAGCAGCGATCAACTATCAAGCTTCTATGGCCTTGGTTACAGTGAACAGCAAATTTTAGAGATTATTCTATGTCTGTCACAAAAAATCATCAGTAATTACACAAACCACATTGCGAAAACTAAGGTTGATGAACCGTTTAAGCCGTTAGTATGGACTAAAAACAACGGCTAGCTTATTGACTAGAAAAGCGGCTGAAAGCGCCATTTTCGATCAATTTTTGTTATCCATGATGCGAAACCGATTGCCAGCGCTACCTGATGTTTGGTATATATAGCTCCACATGTTTAAGATGCAGTTTCATGCATTTTTAGTAGCTTAGGTAATAGCCCCTTTCACTTATTTGGAACAATCATGACTAACGAAAAACACGAGCACAATCACGACGAACCGCATGTTCATGGACCGGGATGTAGCCATCATCACCATGAACCTCAAACCCCAGTGGTAAGAGAAGCTGCGAAAGTTGGCCGTAATGACCCTTGTCACTGTGGTAGTGAGAAAAAATTTAAGAAGTGCTGCGGTAAATAGCACGATAACGGTGAATTAACTGGGGTGATTCGCCGTTCTATCCACACTGTTAATCAATCACTTTAGTCAAACGCAATATTTCGTTAACTCGCGCCAAGTCATCTTCTGTATATAGAGTAACGGTTATTGGTTACGCAGTTTATTGATCTAACACATTTGATTTAGTTAGCGTTTTGGAGCTATTGAGCTAAACCTTGCTAGATTAAGCATGAATGGTTTGCGCCATCCAATTTGAGATGAGTGCTGATGTTTGTTCAATCGTGGCGACATCATCGATGACAAGGTCACAATCTTCTTTTACTTGGTTGTTAACGTTGCGATATATCGCTCTAAAATGATCGTCATACATCGTTAAATAGTCAGTGATACGAGTTGTTAAATCGCGTTCAGACTGTTGAATATACCGATTGATGACTCGTGATAGGCAGATTTCTAGTGGCGTATTCAACAGGATCACATAATCGATTAGTGGTCTCATTGCTACCCTGCAGCGTCCAAACGGATCTTCCACAAATATAGTGTCATGTTGATTCTGTGTTTTTAAATGACGCAATGACTCAGTAAGTCGCGGCGTGCTAATTTGACAAAGATCGGCTCCCTTACTTAACCAATCTTTCATATCTGTTGGATAGCTATCTGGATCAAGATGATCATCTAGTGACAGATAGGGGCATGAGTATTGACTAGCCAAATGCTTAATAAGGGTTGATTTACCGCTCCCTGATGCCCCACTAATCACGATAACGTTCATAGACTCCCTATTTTGATACGTCGAGTACGTACTGTTGATACTTTAGTCAGTACTGTTTAAAGAAATCTGTATAGACATAAATTTTCCAGATGTTATCCAGTCATCATGTAAACGGTTGTGCCAAATAAGGATGTAACACATCAATTGGCATTGGTTTGGCGAAATAATATCCCTGAATATAGCGACAACCAATATCATTTAAAAAATCGAGCTGCGCTTTAGTCTCTACACCTTCGGCGATACATTCAAGCGTCAAGTTATCTGCAAGTGAGATTATCGCTTCAATAATTTGTTTGTCTTGCGGTTTCTTGTCGAAATTCATCACGAAGCTTTGGTCTATTTTGATCACGTTGACCGGAAAACGACTGAGGTAGGTCAGCGAAGAATATCCGGTACCAAAATCGTCAAGTAACAACTTAAAACCACTGGCCTGTAGTTCATTTAGCCTGAGTAATGCAATGTCAAGATCCGCTAGTAATGTCCCTTCCGTTATTTCAAGACGCAACACGGATGCCGGTAACTGGTATTTTACCAGTAAACGATTAAGTCCGTCGTTTAGCCCTTCTTGCAGGATATGAATTGGCGATAAATTGACTGAAATGTAAACTGAGTCAAGGGTGTCAGGGAGGGTCAGGTAGTCAACTAACGCGCGGTCGATAGCCGCTATCGTCATTTGTGAGATTAAGCCAATTTCTTCAGCGATAGGAATAAATTTAGCCGGTGAGACTAAGGTTTGGTCTTGCTGCCACCGTAGCAGTAGTTCAATACCGATGACCTGTTGTTTAACGTTATCGACAATTGGCTGATAATAGTTGATAAATTGATTACTATCACATGCCAGCCTGAGTTGATCTTCGAGTAATAAGCGTGATTGTGCTTGTTGAACCATATATTCGGTGAAGAACTGGAACTGACCTCGGCCATTTTTCTTGGCATAGTTCATGGCTAAATCGGCATGTTTGATCATCTCTCTGGCTGACTGACAATGGGCCGGAAACGTCGCAATACCGATACAAGCCGATATATTAAGCTGTTGCCCTTCAATGACAATTGGGGTGGCTATCTGGCTAATAATACGCCGGGCTAAATATGATAACTTCTCTGGTGTAGGAGTCGTAGTGATCAATACCATGAACTCATCGCCATTGTGCCGCGCGACCATGTCATAATAATCAACAGTATGGAGCAAGATTTTACTAATTTGACGTAATAAACTATCACCTACGTTATGACCATATAGGTCGTTAACCTGTTTAAATCTGTCTATATCGATGAAAAATAGCGCACACTGTTTGTCGCGAATGATTAATTGATCAATCTTGTCGATAACGAGCTGCCGTTTAGGTAAATCAGTGAGGTAATCATAGTGTGCAAGGCGGCGTAACTTGCCTTCCGCTTTCTTTTGAACCGTAATGTCTGAGATCACGATGACATAATGAGACAATACATTAACATTATCGCCAACGGCGTTTATTTTTAATAGTACCGGCATGTGTTCTGATTCTACGATTTCGAGAAAGGCCTCCCCCTGCCATGCATCAGTGACCTGCATTTGGTCAATAGCATCGGAGAAATTACGGGAGTTAGCGTCGCTCAAACGTTTGACGAGGTCTTTCCATCCAGTATTAATCGAGCCACCATTAATGCCAAAAGAGTCAATAAATGCATCATTGGCGGTAACAGGCTTTTTGTTTCGATCGAGTACTAACACACCGTCATTAATTTTACTGAATGCTTGTCCTAATAATATCGCCTGCTCCTGGACAACTTTAGAGCGATTAATATTGGTATAGGTGCCTGAAACACGAGTAGGTTTTCCGTTTTCATCACGCTCAATAACTCTTCCTGTATCGCGATACCAAACCCAAGCGTTATCGCGGTGTTTTAACTGATAGGTTACATCCCAATTTTCGTCACTGCCTCTAATGAACTCAATCCATTTCGCCTTAAGGGTAGAATAATGACGTGGTGACACGATACTCGCATGGAATGCGAGTCCTTTAACACTGAGTTCGTCGTCATAGCCTAGTTCAAGGGTGATCCGAGCCTGATAGAGTTCGTTACTGGCAATGTTGTAATCCCACACACCGCTATCACTGGATTTAAGCGCCAATTCCATTTGTTGTTTGCTGGCTCTAACTTTGGCGTGTGCCGCTAATAACGTCGAACGTCTGCGTAATACAACGATTCGAATAGACAGTGCTAGCGCCAGTAGGAATAATACATACAGTGACTTCGCCGCAGAGGTAAACCAAGGAGCGTGTAACACTTCAATATCAAGAACTAACGGCGTAGTCGGATGAACCGTAGCTGGAGATTGAGCGGAAATCTTTAGCGTGTAGTGACCCGGAGATAATTTAGGCAAAGTGAGTTCATTGTGATGTTCGACGGACAACTCATAATTTGTAGTACCGGAGAGTTTAATGTCATAGGTAACTTGTTCTTGTTTATGGTATTGCAGTGTTGAGAATTTAAGACGTAATCCAATGTCATTATGATTCAGTGTGATCTGGTTCTCTGCATTAATAATATGAACCAGCTTTCGGTCATTTGAACTTATCTCAACATCTGTAATAGCCACCGGAAATGAATGTTTATCGCTATCTTGATAATTAAAATGTGCCGCTGAAAATTGAACTAAGCCAAGCGGTGAGCCGAAAATTAGCGATCCATCTGATAATTTTGTCGATGCACCACCGTTAAATTCTTCGGAAACTAGGCCGTCACTGGCGTTAAAGTGATCGATGGCTAACGTTGTGGTATTGACACGATGTAATCCTTGTTGCGAACTCAGCCAGAGATTATTGCTATCATCTAGTTCGATGCGATACACCTCTGATGTCATCAAACCATCGGTCACTCCGATTCGATATTTTTTTTCAAAGGAAATGGCGTCAAGTCCAATAAGACCCTCTCCAGTAACAGATAGCCACAAGGTATTGTGATTATCCACGACCCAGCTGTCGACATAATCGTATGCTTGTGGGCGAAACCCTTCGATTTCATAAATGGTATTCACACGGTCAAGTTTATAATTATACTCGAGTAAACGACCTGATACTGCGAGTAACACTGAATTTTTTCGGCCAGGTAATTGGCCATGAAACGTAACGCTCAGTGAGGGGGCTGCGATGTCGTCTAACGTCGTTAAAGCGATCACTGTGCCGGTAGTCGCATCAAATTTAAAGTGTCCGTCATTGTTAAAAAAGAAAATATGCTCGTTATTAAGCACGGATAATCCTGATAACCATAACCCACCTAATTTATCTTTCTCATTTTCGTTAAAAGGCGCAGGCGTAAGTGCCGCGGTAAGTTTATTAAACCGATACAAACCGTCTGACTTAGATAGCCATAGATAGTTGGCATCAATGCTATCGGGGTATATCGCGTTGACCATTGGTGTTGGCTCATCGGAAGTAACACGATCTTGTGTAAGGTATGCGGTGGCGGATTTAGCATTTTTAGGCATCTTAAACAAGCCATTATCACTACCAACCCAAAGTGTATCTCTGTTATCAGCGTATATACTCCATACATTTTCATTGCTTAATTTGGGGCGGCCAGGGAGGGAAAAATAGGTTGTTTGTGGTGCCCATAACATTGCTCCTTGAGAGTTAGTGGCGAACCAAAAATTACCAACGCGGTCGAGAAACGTGTCGAAAATATTATTGTCTTTAGTATTATAATTGGAATCACTAAACTTCAGCACAAAGGTCAGCTTTAATGTGTCAGGATCAAACTGATACAAACCATTATTCGTCGACACCATATAATGGTCGTGATGGCGGGTAAGGTCCCAAATATTAAGATCTGCGATCAGTTTTTGACGTTTGTTGTTTTCATCAATTGCATATAGTCCATCCATCGTCCCGACTAATAAACCTAGTGTTGGATCCATCGCTAGTATTTTCGTGTGTGACGCTTCTCGCGAGGTCAGTCCCGTTGGGCGATGTTCTATAAGGCGGGACACATGAGTATTAATATCTGTAACGTAGATACCTCGAGAAGTCGCACTATATAATGAAGTATCATCAATTAAGACATCTCGGACATAAATATTAGGATCATCGAGTAAAAAAGTTTCAGTGACAGCATAGGTTGAAATATTTAGGCGTGACGTCCCTGTCGTCATGCCTAACCACAAAGTATTCCCCGTCCCTTGTTTAAGACTTAAAATTTGAACTGGGTCTTGGTTTAATGGACCCGATATTAGCGAGTAGTATTTTTCTGCCGCTAAGGTGTTAGGGTCAAGCCGATATAATCCCGAGATTGCCGTAGCAACCCAGATAAAACCGTCATTATCGACAAGCAACGCGGTGATATACTCTTTACTGAAGACCAAGTTTGGTCCCGGAATTTTTTTGACGCGATAACCGTCAAATCGATTGAGTCCCATTTCAGTGCCTAACCAGATGAAGCCCGCATCGTCCTGAACTATTTGAGTTACCGAGCTTTGCGATAATCCATCATCGGTTGACAGGCGTTTGAGGTACTGACTATAGTTGTCCGTTTGGTGTGCAGCAAGGTTAACAGAGCTACAGCTAAGAACGATTAAAAAAATCGAGATCAAACAACGGCTCACAATGGACATTTATTACCTTACTATTAGTACCGAATCGGAAATGGTCAAAGCATATTACAATGGCGCCCCATAATATACCCTGTTTTGGCGATAAAACATCATTTTACAAAGTATGGCTAATAAGGGGGTATATTAACTGCCGTTCAACCGATTGTGATTGACAGATAACGCGTAACTTGGGCGCATTTTCTTATTTGTGACTAGCACCTGACCGACATAAAACTGATCAATTGAATAAGATTATCAATCAGTCATATTAAATTACCGCTAATTGTGCTATTTTGCGCAAAATTTTATGAGAGAATTAAATTATGAATAACCTAGTGTTACGTCGCCTACGATATGCATTAAACCTACGTGAGTCTACAATGGCGGAAATATTCAGCCTAGCAGACAGCAAAGTATCACCTAGCCATATCACCAACTTATTGAAAAAAGAGGAGCAAGACGGTTTCATCGCTTGTGAAGCAAGTGAAATGTCACTGTTTTTAGATGGCCTTATTATTAAGTTACGTGGCGTTCGAGAAGGCGCTCAAACACCGCAAAAAGACGCCTCAATAAACAATAACCTGATCCTGAAAAAGATACGTATTGCATTAGAACTACGTGAAGAAGACTTATTAACGATCATGAAGCTGGCGGATTTTGAGTTCTCAAAATCTGAGTTGAGTGCATTCTTTAGAAAACCAGGATCTCGTCAATACAAACCTTGTGGTGACCAGATGCTACGTAACTTCTTGATGGGGCTGTGTGAAAAAATGCGTCCTAGTGACAAAGAAGATAAGGCTGACTAACAACTGCGAAACGTCAACATAGCGCCTTTGCTATGTTGACGTTTTATTAACAGTAATCTTCCCCGCCTGATTTAGCCTTACGCGTTTTTCAGATTCTCGGTCACATGATCAGCAAAACCACTACCAGCCTCTAAATAGAAATTGTAAGTCGTGTGAACGCCAAGGTTCTCTAATTCTTGCTGTTGGTCCGGATAGTTTGCGATCGCAGACACCTGCCCCTGATATCCTGATGCCGTTAACTGTTCCAGCGCAGATATATTCTGAATATGTTTAGGCATCGCTAACATGACCACCTGCACATTTGAATGGTTAATCCGTTGCCAAAAGTCGGGATCGGTTGCATCGGCGATAATAACGCGGCGACCTCGCTTGCAATGTCTTTCTGCGCTCTGTTGATTAATATCAACGCCCGTGACTAAATCAGGATATTGCTGGGCAATGGTTTCATAAGCCCCTGTGCCGATACGACCCATGCCAAAAATAAGAATTTTAGCGTCGGCTAACACAAATGGTAATTCTGCTGCCAAACGAGACTCAGATTCATGTTTCAATAAGTAATCTTCAATTTTTACATAGATTTCGTTTGAATGGACATTTAATGGTGAGGCGATGATAAAAGTAATGGACACCGCGATAGCGACCACCGCTAACCATTCACCGGAAATCCAAGCTTGGCTAGAGGCAAGTGCGCACACGATTAAGCCAAATTCACTATAATTAGTTAATGTGAACGCCGTTAAAAGAGAGGTTCGGGCGCGTAGTTTAAAGGCATTGGTTAGCACATAATAAAGCAACACTTTAAGTGGCAACACACCAACGAGGATGATAGCGGCGAACAGCGCCTCTGTACTAAGCTCGGCGTTGAGTCCAATGCTGAGGAAAAAACCAACCAACATTAGGTCTTTAAATGTCAGTAAAGACTTGGCTAATTCACCGGCTTTACTGTGCGGCGCTAGGATCATACCAACAATCAGCGCGCCTAAATCTCCTTTTAACCCCGCAAATTCAAATGCCTGATAACCTGCCAGTAACGCCGCAAAGAAACCAAATAGCGGTAATAACTCGCCATGTTTAGAGCGGTCTAAAATTTTATACACCAGCGGACGGACCAATGGTAACAAGATTAATAGTGCTAAAGCCCAGATATTGGGGACCTTGCCTGTGCTAATAGCCAAAAAGACCACGGCAAAGATATCCTGCATCACAAGAATACCAATCGCTACTTTACCATGAACACTCGCCATTTCACCGCGCTGCTCAAGCACCTTAACGGCAAATACCGTGCTCGAAAAGCTAAATGCAAAGCCAATAAGTAGTGCAGCCTCCACCGTTAGATCTAAAAATAGCGGCAGGCCAAAACGTGATAATAGCAGCATCAGCCCAGAAAACAGTAAGCTGCTCACTAAAATATGCAGTGTCGCTGGCGCCCAAATATATAATTTGGCAAGGTTTTCGACGCGAAGCTTAAGGCCGATAGAAAATAGCAGCAAGGTTACACCTAGGTCAGCGAGCTGATCGAGGATTGGTGTCGATTGATAACCTGCGCCATGGAGTATAAAACCAGCGCCAAGAAAGCCGATCATCGGCGGTAGCTTTAATTGAAAAACTAAAAATCCGCAGATAAATGCAGTACTAAAAAATATCAGCTCCATGGTATGGGTCGCGCTCCTTAGGTAATATTGTGCTCATACAATGCATTAATTGAGGCCGCTAATTGCTCGCACCATACGCTGTAAACTCGCGAACCTGGGTGAAACCCATCGCTCGCCATGTCATCACCGGTCAATTCCTCATCGATAGTAAACAGCGAACAATCTGTTGTATTGTCACACGTTTGTTTAAGCAGATCATTGAAATGGTTTGATTTCCCACCAAGATACCAACGCATTGGCTGTTTAAGCGCGGTGAAATGGCCCATCGGCGGTAAACTTGAGAAAAATAGGTGATGCGGGTGGTATTTTGTCTTAAGCAATGCGATTAACTGGGCCAGATTTTCAACCCAACGCGCGCCGTTATTACGGCCAGTGACATCATTGACGCCAATCGCAATAACAATCACATCATATTGCTGGCTCGGTTGCTGCTGGTGAAAGGCGATACACGATTCGATATCTGCACCAGACTTAGCCTGTAGGGCCCAGTCAAGCGTATTTTGTTGGCTTAGTTGTACCGTCAATTGACCTGATAATGCTTGATGTTGCGTTGCTACGCCAACGCCCGCCGCTGATGAATCACCGGTGATAAGCAGCCGCAACACCGGACCCGAGCCTATTATGCCGGTACGTTCGCCGCTTGGCTCAGGAAGTTTGGGGATATCACGCTTGAGCCGCTTTCCTTGCCAGATTAAGACTGGAGCAAGCAACGGCAGTAAAACGCGATATGGCTTAACGGGAAATGGCACTTATTTGAAGCTTATCAATTCAACGTCAAAGATAAGCAGTGAACCCGCTGGGATTTTTCCAGCACTGCTATTGCCGTAGCCCAAATGGCTTGGGATAAAGAAGCGAGTTTTTTGGCCAACAACCATGGTTTGTAACCCTTCGGTCCAGCCCTTGATAACCTGATTGAGTCCGAACGATATCGTTTGACCACGCTCAACTGAGCTGTCAAACACCGTACCGTTTAACAATGTACCGTGATAATGAACCGTCACTTTAGAACGACTCGTTGGCCGTTCGTCACCTTCTGCTGGCTCTAAAACAAGGTATTGTAAGCCTGAATTGGTTGTTATAACACCCGCTTCATCTTTATTGACCGACAAAAACTGCTCCGCTAACTCAATGTTTTGTTGCGCCGCTTTCTTGGATTGTGCATTACGGTTTAAAAGCCATAAAATTGATATAACGATCAGTGCAATAACGATTACTTTAGTCAAAATGTTGTTCCTCTGTTAATGTTGGAGCTACCATACTAAAAATTGCTTACTTACGGTATCTATTTTGTTAAAACTAGGACTATTTAATGACTAACATTCTTCGCGATTCGATCAGACCGATGGTTATTGTTTCATTGACCGTGTCAATCAGTGCTTGTTACGGAAACTGGCCTGAGATTAACCGTGTGGCCGACAGTATTGATTGTTCGATGAGCGAAAAGTCGATCGAGCAACTCGCCAACAAAGTCGGTGCGGACTCGTTGTGGGATCCTCAATCATCTAGCTTAACATTGGCAAAAGCCGATGATGCTATCACGGTGGTATTTGATGCTAAGAGCGAAAAAATTCAAGTAGTCGCCAAGACTCAATCAATGATTGGAACTGGCGGTTTAGTCCGACATCAAGGTGATGTTATTATTGTTAAACGCTGTGAATAACTTATACATACGTCACTAAATAACTGCTATTACGCCAGTGAAAATTAACATTTATTCAAGGAGTTAAGATGGCGATACACAATGTTAATTGACCGGCGTGAATTGCTGACGACTAAGGCTCAGGTTGTGATCATTCATTCGCCACTGGGATTCGGTAAGTCTGTGCTGCTAGCTGCTGATTTTACTGCCAACGAAAGTCCAGAAAAATTATTGATTAATGGCACAGGCAACTATATTTCACAGCTCAATGAATTAACTGAATCTGCTGAACTTAACGTTATCTATCTAGATCATTTTGAAGCCATGAAACCGGAGCTGATTAATCCCCTATTAGTACAGTTAGTTGAACGTCAGATCAAGATCATCATTGCCGTGCGTAGTAATCAGGTAGAAAATTTAACTTTTTTGTCCAAGTTGACATCTGTTGAGATGATATCTTATCAACAACTTAAGTTAGATTTCTGCCAGCTTGAACAATTAGTTAGTTCCAAAAAATCAATTAATGCGTCCGATATTTTTCAAGAAACTTTAGGCTGGCCATTATTGGTTGGTCGTTTGCTCAACCCAAATCAACAAACCTTTGCCTTGAGTGAGATTTTATATCAGGAAGTTTTTTTAACGCTTGAATCCGAGCTGTTAAGGGGGTTATGTCGTTTGGTGATTGAGGATAAACTTGACCTCGGACTAGTCCCTGAAATTGACCGACTGCAATTACAGGGACTATTGACGGACTATTTTTCAGGTCTGTACCTCACCTATTTCGCTGGCGTGTCTTTGCTACCTTTAGTGCGGCAAGCCTGTCTTAAAGCGTTGATTAAGCATCAGTATCCATTGTTACTTACGGAAACAAGTAAGATCGCCGAGCAATATTTTAATCGCCAACAAATTATTCCTGCGATTAAATTACAGCTGTCTATTGGTAAGATCGAGCAAGCAATCGGGTATTTATTTGATTATGGCAGTTTACTCGATTGGTTAAATCATGGGGTGGTAAATTTAAGTGAGATATTAGAATTATTTAATCCCGAAGATATTGGGGGATCAGGTGAATTGGCCTGGCTAAAGTGTGTAGTGTTTTTTAAGCAAGGTGATATTACCGCGGCCAGGGATCTTATTAATCGTCATTGGCATTTGATCGATCAGGGGATGGACTGGCCATTGCTCGACTGTATGGTCGCCTTATATGAAGGGCGAATTCCTGATGCTCATCGATTGGAACGGTTACAGCAATTCGTTGAGAAAAATAGTGAAATGAGTCAGTTCGCCTCTGCCATCATCAATAATATTTTGGCGATTGTTTATATTCAGCAAGGTAAACTAGTCAATGCCCGCTTGCTCGGCCTCAATGCCAAGCAAGCGTATAGCCAGATTAATGGCGCCCGTTATGGTTTGAGTTTCATCAACATTCATCTGGCCCATATCGAATTGCTTTCGGGGCGGGTAACTAAGGCCAGCGCTTTGCTGCGCAAGGTTAAGAGCCAGATAACTCAGTTCTTCTCTAAAGATAAAAGCATTCGACTGGCTTGGTTAGCGGTTAAAAAAGAGCTTGAACTGGAAACCGGAAAAATCGGTTCAATACGTTCATTTGATTTGTTAGTTAAAAAAGTCAATCACTCGGAGGCGTGGTTTGATCTTTATGCCAGCGTTTATGTCAATGCGGTAAAATGTGCCTTACTACGTGGGCAGTGGCAAATAGTTATTCATTGGCTTAATAAGGCGAAGAAACATCAACAGACCCAGCCAATGGAGCATATCGATCAGTTAATCAATATGCTTGCTCGGCTCACTATCGTGGGTTATCCGCAGGCGCAGGCCCAGTTATCATTATTTGTCAGCCCTCTGACTGCATGTCCCAGCGACGATATACCCTGGCGGCTGTACTTGTTGTTAATCGAACTTAAAGATATTGATGGCAGTTTGCGGTTATCTCAGATTAATAGTCTATTGAAGCAGGCTCGTCAGCATGACAATCAATTGCTTGAAATTCGCTTATTGTTGTTTAAGGCCAAATACGCAAAGACAGGTAAAAGTCTTCTTAGACAGGGGGTTGCATTGGCGACCGCTAGTGGCATGCTGTTTGCGCTACATCCTTATAAAAATTTGTTTATTCATCATAATCTATCTCAGTCTTATTGTGAATCATTTGAAAAAAGCGGCCTGCTAAGCCTGATTGATGGTCATGATATGATAACACCACAAGTTGTATTAACTGGAAAAGAACAACAGATATCTCAGTTGGTTAGCAAGAAGTTTCGTAATAAGGAGATTGCCCAAACGCTTGATATATCTGAGCAAACGGTTAAGTTTCATCTTAAAAATATCTTCAAGAAACTTGAGGTTACTAGCCGTAAACAGGTGGTGGTTAAATTATACTCTCACGCTTTGTCTACTATGGAGCCGTGACATACAGTTCATCTTGGACATAACAAAGACCAGCAGATTCCGCTAGTCTTTGTGCTTACCTCCCAGAAGTGAGACAGAGAGATACTAGAATTTATAACCGAGTTTGATGCCAACAATCCTACCTTCATTAAAAGCACGAATGTAATCACCTGCCACTAAAGGTGATTGTACTAATTCGTTAGCCTGTTGCTCATCCAAAATATTATGAACAAACAACGACACGCTTAGGTTGTCGAAATTCAGAGAGGTATTAATGTTGATATAGTCTTTAGGGCTGACATACCAGTCATTGTTGATGTCGAGATACATTGGGCCCTGACGTCTGAAATCAAACCGAGTCTTCCAGTCGACGCCTGCTATTTCACGATCATAAACCAGACCGAGGTTCAGGGTATAGCTCGCGGTGCCCGGCGATCTTTTACCATCAGGCGTAGTGGCATCAGTGATACCTACTGCCGAGCTAAAGGTCCAGTCATCGTTAATGGCTACCGTTGTTTCTAGCTCTAGCCCGAAGATATCGGTTTTAGGAATATTTTGAGTCGTTCGAAACGGCACTTCACTCATGAAAATTGAGAATTGCTGTTCTGAATAGTCAATGCTAAAAATTGCGGCATTGATAATTGCTCTGTTATCCATCAGAGTCGATTTGAAACCAATCTCATAGTTTTTAGTCTGTTCCGATTTGGTAAAATTCCCTGAATTATAAAACCCTGGCCGAAAACCAACGGCATAAGTGGTATATAGCATGACATCAGGATCAATTTGATAAGACAAAGATATTTTGGGCTGAATTTTAGAGTCTTCACTAACTAGAGTTTTTTCCAACGTTCCGCCTGGTGATGGCGATGGTACTATGGTGGTCAGACTTTTATCCTGATATTGAGTACTGTCAAATTCAACCTTGTCATAGCGCAGCCCCAACGTTAGCTCAATCTCATCACTAATATCGTAATTTAGTTGGGAGAAAATCGCTTTGGTAGTGTCATTCTTAACATCGGTACGTCGAATAGGGCCGCCGCCAAAATCGGCTGTTGGCCCTATTTGGCCGGGTAGCAGCTCTAGTGGTACCGTAAAGCGTTGCATTGCCTCGCGATCTTGCCAAAAGATCCCAGCGATCCAACGGAGATCGCCATCGATGGTTGATGTCAGGCGAATCTCCTGATTCTTGACCTTAAAGTTATCTTCAACATCCTGCAACAAGCCGTGGATCACTCCGGGAATAAAAGCGTCAGAATGAAAATCGAGATCACCAATCAGCAGTTGGTCGGCCTTGCTATAAGATGAAATAGAGGTCAACATAAACGTGTCAAACTCATAGTCAAACTTGACCGATGCCGAGGTGAAATCCCGCTCTTCCTGACCGATAAATCCACGATCAGGCTTTTTGCTGAAATCATCAATCGCCTTAGCCGTTAAGCTGGTGATGGTATCCTGATAAGCCGCACCTTGCTGATAGTTTGCCGTTTCTATACGGAAATCGGACGTTAGTTTTTCACCTTCATGCAGCAGGCGCAGCTTCATCTGGTGATTTTTATTGAAGTTAAGATCATCTCCTTGGCGTGATTCAATCGTGCCATTTGCGTCTTGATAACGACCGGTTAGCCGATAGTATAGATTGTCTGTTAGCGGCCCACTGATCACGCCATTAGCGGACATATCATTTCCTGATTGATATGCCATGTTTAATGCGCCCTCGGTAACATCCGTCGGTTTTTTAGTTATTATGTTAATCGCGCCAGCCATGGCACCAGCCCCATAGAGCGCACCTTGTGGACCTTTTAGCACTTCAATTCGTTCAATATCGACCAGGTTTTGGTTAATGAAATCTAATGCACCCACTTGAACACCATCGACTACATAAGTCACTGGCGCCAGCCCTTGCTGTGGTGTGGTGATCCCTCGCATTGTAATGTAATTCAGCCCCGCCCTGAAACCTGTTCGAAAAGTAATATTAGGGGTCAGATTGATAAAATCATTTACCTGTTCAATATTCGCGGCGGCAATGGTGTCATCGGAAAAAGCGGTAATCGAGTCAGGCACTTCCTGTAATGGTTCCGTACGCATCCGCGCATTAACAGTGATAACTTCAACTTGATTGCTTTTGATTGCCGTTGTTGTCTCTTTTCCCTGATCAGTAGCCCAGCTTGATGGACTCATCGACAGAGAAACGATAAAGGCGATATAGGTGAGTTGTTGTTTCATAATTTACCCCTGAATATAATTATAATGATTGATAATCTGTATCTAAACCAAAGACTCTGGGCCCAAATATCGCAAGCGCCTTGTCGGTAGTCATGATTTCGGGAACTGATATCGCCAGAATGGTCACTCGCTGCCCAAAACGCACCGATTCTGCCGTAATGGGTTCTATGGTGTCACTATCGACAATTGCGATAATATCCGGCACCGTTGCTAGGAATTTATCACCCTGTTTTGCAGCTAAAAACTCATTCTGGAAACTTAATATAATCGGTTCTCGCGGAGCAATATTGGCGCCCTCTTCGACCTTGTTTTCTACGATAGTACAATGACCAAATGAAAAACCATCTCGGGTTTCCCGTAATACATCCTCCACCTTGCCATGCCCCAATACTCTGGCATTTTTGTAGTATTCGGTACTTGCCAGATAATCGAGTAGAGCCCCAAGGGCATTGTTACTTTGACGACCAAATTTAATTGCCTGGCCTATTTCCAGGCCCAGAGTGATCGTGTTTTTCACTCCATACTCTTTGACTTGTTTACCGGTCAGCGGATAGCAGGAAATCATTGCACTCAAACCAGTCTCCGCTACTATACTGCGGGCAAAGGCTTCGGCCTTTTTGGCGCAACGGGTTTTTATGGTCAGGGCATTAAGATGTTCGTCGGTCATTACTATTGGTGAAATCGCGCAACCATAGACGTTGAAAGTCACCATATCTAAGTTAGGGAAGGCGCGGCCCATACCATCAGCATTGACCACCGGTAATCCTGCCCTCGCTGCAATGACAAAAGGCAAACAAGAGTTAACCCCGCCGATTTCAATCGGCATGACCGCATCGACTTTCTTTCCGAGCTGATGCTCCATTTCTTTGAGCAGCAAATTCAAATCATCACCAGATGCCGCTTTTTCGATTAAGACGGTTGGCGCGCCTAGCATAGCGATGGGGATCACAGTGGCGTCATCATCAAGGCTATCGGGATCGATGACCTCTGGCACATCAAAATCGTCGAAGGCTTGTTCGGCTAGTAACCTGCCTATATAGGGATCACCGCCGCCACCAGCGCCGAGCAGAGCAGCACCGCGAGCAAAATCTTCTAATTGTTGTTTGGTAATTTTCATAATTTTCTCTTTAGAATTAGTCCGTTCCAAATAAAATTTCCTCGGAGCTAAAGGTGAGGAATTCGCGGATTAAAATAAGTCACCAGTGGCTTTAACTTTAATCCGTACCGCATCGTCTTTGACATAGCTCAATGGGATCTCCTGTATGTCAACAATTTTAACTGTATTAGCAATCGCTCCCTGCGCAATGGCTTTATCGATAGCCTGTTGTTTAGCAGAAGCAATAGCGACGTCGCGGCCCTGTATTTTATATTGGCAGACTACATCAATATCACCGGATATCTGACCGATGCTCGCGCCAATGGCGTTAGCGACTTCAGCATATTTTGGCCTGAGTAATTCGCTGACATTATCCGGGGTTTGGTTAATCAGGATTTGGCCGCCGCCGACTAGGATCAGTGGAATTTTCTCTTTACTGGTTTTGATTTTGTCGATGCAATCTTCCAGTTGCTGGTGCATCTTATGCTCAATCGCTTTGAGGACATCATCACTATGATTAACCCGTTCAGGTTGAGCTTTATTTATATTACAGCGACCCAGTTTGCTAACGACATCGGTTGCCGTGAGCGTATCACCACCAAAAATAATCCCCTTACTGGTCAGCTCATAACCTACGGAGTCTGGACCTATCGTAATACCATCATCCAATCGTATTCTGGTGCCCCCCCCCAAGCCTAAGACGATTATATCGGGCATTTGAAAATTGGTTCGAACGCCACCGATATCAACAGGAATGCTTGACTCTCTTGGGAAACCTTGCTGTAGCATGCCAATATCGGTTGTTGTTCCTCCTATATCGGCGACTATTGCTTGTTTCAGGCCCGTTAAAAATACGGCACCACGCATCGAGTTGGTTGGTCCTGAGGCAAATGTCATCACCGGATATTTACGCACCTGAGCCGCATTCATTAACGTGCCGTCATTTTGCGTAATAAAGAGCGGGGCTTGAATGTCTAAATTAGTAAGTGATTGCTCAAAGGCGTCGATGACCTTAGTCGCGAGTTTAGCCAGAGAGGCATTCATAATGCAGGAGTTCTCCCGCTCAATTAGACCAATTCGTCCAATTTCATGGGACAGGCTAATGGCCAAATCAGGCTGCTGTTCAAGCAGATAATCCCTGACTTGCTGCTCAAAATCATTGTTAACCGGAGAAAATATGCCTGAGATAGCAACAGCTTTATAGCGTTTACGTTTAATATCTGCCGCCGCTTGTTTGATTTGATGCCAGTCAAGCGAGTTATTCACTGTGCCATCAAACTGATGGCCACCTTTGATTAAATAGCTTGTATGTTCCAGCGCATCAATCATTTGTTGCGGCCAGCCGCACAAAGGCTTTAGTGCGCCGGCTGATGGCAGTCCCAGGCGGATTATTGCGACTTTATTTAGTTGCTGTCGCTGGACAAAGGCATTGGTAAATTGGGTGGTACCAATCATGCAGTATTTAATTTGAGAACGATCAATATCACTGTTCTTTAACACCAATGAAATGGCTCGCTCAATGCCGGTTTTTATATCTGAACTGGTTGGTTGTTTGGTGAAGGACACAACTGTTTCACCATTCATTAGTACGGCATCTGTATTCGTACCACCAACATCTACACCTATTCGAATCATAACTGCTCCTCATTGCTTGTTTTATAAGATTAGCAATATTACGAACTAAAATTACGGCCAAAATGAGTAGGTTTCATTGAATAAGGAGTGGGTGTATATTTTGTTATTTTCCATGCGCACAATAAGCGCACCGACTTAATATAACTGGTATTAACGATTTACAATATTAATGATGTCTTGTGCGAGGGTGAGTTTAGGACGTTCAACTATCCTGCCGATCTCGAGATCGTCTTGATTGAAGATGATAAAGGTTGGAGTGAACTTTAACTTAAATTTTTCATCGGCCTGCTTGTTTCTGTCGACCGACAGTAGTTCAACAGCAATGTTAGGGTTATTCACCGCTTGCAATAACTTGATTAAGTGCGGCACCTCACGTTCACTGTCGTGACACCATGTACCGAACAAGGCCACAATTTTTATTGGCGTTTTAACACTCTGTAATAGCGCGACTTGTTGAGGCTCAATCTCAATTTCGTCATAACGACGAGCGAACGGAAGATTAGCTTTAAGCAGCGATTGCGATGTCATCGCAATCGCTTGCGGTGGCTCTGTCGATTTGGTTGTAGCGCAAGCCGTGATGCTCAGTGCGCTGGTGAGCAACACTGTGGCGATAAAGCGTGTCATAGGTTATTCCTTGTCAGTTAACTTCAAGTTACTTTTAATCGGTTATTGTTGTCACGAGACGCCAGAATTAAATCATCTCCCTGACGGCTTGGCCCCAATTTCGCGATGCGGTCGTAAAGCACGACATTAACGGTGGCCGCCAAATTCATACAGCCAACCGTAGGCACATATATCACGTCCCGGCACCACGCAACAACAGCTTTATCCAATGATTTGTCCTCCGGACCAAAGATATAGTAAGCGTGTTCTGGATGTTGGTAGTCAATGAGTGAGGTTGCACCTTCGACCAATTCAATGGCGACTGGTACTGCCCCTTTCGGGATCGCCTCTTGAAAGCTGGTAATATGTTGCAACGGAATACGGCGATTAACGTTTTTGGTATCGGTGTGAAGTTTTTGCCCACGAGCCGTCGCTTTATTAAAGCGATTGCCAGTATAACTAACACTTGATGCTTCGTAGCAACCCGCAGCGCGCATTACCGCGCCAACATTGTCAGGGGATTTGGGGTCGGTCAGACCGATATGGGCTTGGATAGTCATTAGGTCTTGGCTCAATAAATAGTCGTGGTGATCATAACTCGATATTGTAACCGACTAGACGCCTAATAAATATGGCGTCTAGTCAAAACAATTGATTAGTTGCTCAAGACTAATCTTCCAGCTCCATGGTCATTAACGATGCATTGCCACCAGCAGCGGTAGTATCGGTGCTCACTGTTTTTTCAGTGACCATGCGTGCAAAGAGATTGCCATGTGCTTTGGCGCTAATCAGTGGCAAAATTGCGCCAGTGCGCGCCGCTAATTTGTCATTAACAAGATGTGTTAATCCACTCGCCGCATCAACAATAGCGCCCGCTAAATGATGATGTGCTAACACACCATCAAGTTGACTTATTTTCGCCACTTGTAAGATCCCAGGGATGATCCCAATGGCTTTAAGCCCCTCGTTAATCAACTTCGCTTGACTGATATCTTGCTCATTGCACAGTGCGATCACTGTGTTTCCGGCCGCTAATGCGGCGAGAATTGAGATAAACCAAAAATCAAATGAGGTGTCTTCATCGCGAATAATAGCTAACACACCACGGGATTCTAAATACAATTTGTTCGATTCACCCGTTGGCCCTGGTAATTCAAGTGGCTTAACCATTTTCTTTTCAGCGTTGATGAGCAAACGACTGGCGCTACTTAACGTCGCGCCAGTCTCCGGTAGGTCAGAGAATTGGTCGTTTTTTGCGACATAAGCAAGTAATTGGCGTAGCACTGAGATCCGTGTATTCACATCACTGTGCTGCCACTGGCCGCAGACGTCTTTACTGCGCGATAACACGCTATCAATAATCGCAGTTTCATGGCTGTCTTTAGCAAACAACGCGTTTAGGCTTGCTACTTTGTCGGAACTAAAACGTGGTGCAATTTTCAGGTCGCGCTCTTTGACCAAGCGGGTTAAATACATTGGGCCACCAGCTTTAGGGCCGGTGCCCGATAGGCCACGCCCACCGAATGGTTGCACGCCAACAATTGCGCCAATCATATTACGATTGATGTAGATATTGCCGGCACGCGAATGTTTAGCGAGATATTCAGCTTTTTGATCGATGCGGGTGTGGATCCCCATCGTTAATCCAAAGCCAGTGCCATTAACTTGATCAATAACCCCCGTGATATCATCTCCTTTAAAACGGATAACATGAACACAAGGGCCGAACACTTCCTTGGTTAACACGCTTAAGTTTTCTACTTCATATAGGCGCGGCGCAAAGAAGAAATGCCCCGTATCGCCCATTTCTGGAAGTTCACAGGTGTAATGAAGCGTAGCTTGTGGATGGTCTTTTAGATAATCGACATGATTGGTTAAGCTGGTGAACGCTTTATGGTCGATAACCGGACCGACATCGGTGCTAAAAAATTGCGGATCGCCAACGTGAAGTTCTGCCATTGCGCCTTTGATCATCGTGATCACTTTATCGGCGATATCTTCTTGCACAAACAACACGCGCAGCGCCGAACAGCGTTGCCCTGCTGATTGAAATCCTGAGGCGATAACATCATCAACCACTTGCTCTGGCAATGCTGTCGAATCAACGATCATACAGTTTTGACCGCCTGTTTCAGCGATTAGCGGCACCGGGTCACCATCACGTGCTGCTAAATCTTGCGCAATCCGCGTACCGGTCTCAGTAGAACCAGTAAACATAACGGCGCTAATGCGGGTATCAGGAACAATCACTTTCCCCACTTCGCTACCACGAGCAATAACCGGTTGCACGACATATTCTGGTAATCCAGCCTCAATCATCAGTTCAATGGCACGCAACGCAATTAAGCTGGTTTGCTCAGCAGGTTTTGCGACCACCGTATTACCGGTAACAATCGCCGCGCTCACTTGGCCTAAAAATATCGCTAATGGAAAATTCCACGGGCTAATACAAAGTACGACACCACGTGAGGCTAAACGCTGATCGCTGAGTAATTCTTGGGCGCGAACGGCATAGTAACGACAAAAATCAACTGCTTCACGCACTTCTGCGACGCCATCAACGGGAATTTTACCCGCTTCTTTAATACATAACGCAATAAGTTCATCACGGTGTTGCTCTAACAAATCGGCGGTTTTCGTTAACACTAGCGCGCGGGTAGCCACATCGGTAACAGACCAAGACTCAAACGCGGTTGCCGCATTAGTCACTATCTCAGCCATCTGCGAGTCGTTAACGTGGCGAATGTGCCCAATGATTTCATCATGATTGGCTGGGTTTAATACCGGATCACAACCTGCTGGGATCTGCGCGTCGGTGATCCGATTTTTTTCGAACCAGCCGTCAACGTTCACTTTCATCGAGGTGACTAGGTCAACATCGGTTAAATCGATACCTTGAGAGTTATCACGCTCGCTGCCATAGAGATTAATTGGCATTGGGATTTGCGGATTATATTTATCTTGCCACCCGAGTACAGTTTCAACAGGATCTGATAACAATGATTCAACGGGAATATCTTCATCAACAATATTGTTTACAAACGAACTGTTAGCGCCATTCTCAAGTAAACGGCGCACTAAATATGCTAGCAAGTCTTCATGAGCGCCGACTGGCGCATAGACGCGACAAGCAACGCCGTGACCTTGCACGACTTGATCATAAAGCGATTCTCCCATGCCGTGTAGGCGCTGGAACTCAAAGCCATAGGTGCTTTTTCCGGCGATTTCTAATATCGTTGCCACGGTGTAGGCGTTATGTGTCGCAAATTGAGAATAGATGGTATCGCGATATTCAAGCAACTTGATCGCACAGGCCTGATATGACACATCAGTCGATGGCTTACGCGTAAACACGGGGTAATCAGGTAAGCATTCTACTTGTGACAGTTTAACTTCGCTGTCCCAATAAGCGCCTTTAACTAAACGCACCATCATCTGACGCTCTGCACGCTTGGTGAGGTCGCGGATCCAGTCAATAACAAATATTGCACGCTTTTGATACGCTTGCACCGCAATACCAAAGCCATTCCAACCATCTAGGTCTTTATCTAAGAATACTGCTTCAATAACATCCATCGAGATATCGAGTCGGTCGGCTTCTTCGGCATCAACCGTAAAACCAATATCATATGACTTAGCTTGCATCGCCAGTGTTTTAAGGCGTGGTACGAGTTCGTTTATCACGCGCTCACGATGCGAAAATTCATAGCGTGGATGAATAGCCGACAACTTAATCGAAATGCCCGGGCTATCTTGTGGACCACGATTAGACGCCGCGGTGCCGATAGCATCAATAGCGCCAACATAGGCATCAAAGTAGCGATTAGCGTCGCTCATGGTACGAGCGCCCTCACCTAGCATGTCATATGAGTAGGTATATCCTTTTGACTCTTGCTCTACCGCACGCTTAATGGCTTCCTCAATATTACGGCCCATCACAAACTGAGTGCCCATGATTTTCATTGCATAACGAACCGCTTTACGAATAACCGGTTCACCTAAGCGACCAACCGTACGTTTAAGCATATTAAACTGTAATTTTTTTTGTTTGTCGGTGTAATTAACCAACTTGCCCGTCATCAATAATCCCCACGACGAGGCATTAACAAAAATGGAATCACTGTTGCCAAGATGACTGCTCCAATCACCATTGGCGAGTTTGTCGCGAATTAAGTTATCAGCGGTGACTTTATCTGGCACACGCAATAGCGCTTCGGCCAAACACATCAATACCACGCCTTCTTCAGTCGACAAGGCGAATTCATTGAGTAAGGCATCAACACCACCTTTACCGACTTGCTCCTTACGAATGTTAACCACCATCTGACGAGCGTGCTCCCATGCACGGCTTTTACCATCAACGCCTATTTGTGCTAGGGGCAGCAAATAATTGAGGATATCATTCTCATTGCAACGATAATGGTTGCGAATGGTTTGTCGGATTTGGTTGGTTGTGGTTAGCGTGCCATTAAATAGCATAGGAGCCTCACTTTTATTATTAAGTAGTTTATCCGAGCAGTTTAGCTAAGCAACAGCGGAATGTGCTGGTTATATTCGCTGAAATCCCGTAAATTATCGGGTATAAGCCATCCCAAACAGTAGAATGTACTGATTATGAATCAAGCTCCTAAAAACAAACCACTAGACCGTATTGATATTAACATTTTAGCAACATTGCAAAAGAATGGGCGAATTTCCAACGTTAATCTTGCTAACGAGGTCGGATTAAGCGCAAGCCCCTGTTTAGATAGGGTAAAAAGATTGGAGACTGATGGCTATGTTGAGCGATATGGTGCCAAGCTCAACGCATCTAAACTTAAATTTGGCATGTCGGCGTTTATTCAAATTACCCTAGATCGCACCACCAGCGAATCTTTTGACGCGTTCCAGGCGGCTATGTTAAAAATTAACGAAGTGAGTGAATGCCACATGGTTGCAGGTGGATTTGACTACTTAGTGAAGATCCGTATTGCCGATATGGAAGCCTATCGGCAAGTTCTCGGCATGATTGTTGATATTCCCGGTGTTGCCAAAAATCATACTTATGTTGTGATCGAAGAGATAAAACAAGATCATGGCTTACCGCTACTCTAAAAACTAAACTTTAGTCTAACAATTGAAATTAGACGTTTAGATGGCTAAACGTCTGTGGTATGGTGTTATGACTCAAAGTTATTAAGTCCAACATATTATTAATGATATATTGGCATTACGATTATTTAAGGTTAAGTTTCAATGAATTCCCAATTACGTGCTAAGTCTCGCGATGCCAAATTAGGTGTCTATTTTATTGGCACTACACCGCCTCGTTTTGGTAATTCACTCGAGCAAGTCGAACAAATCGCCGATAAGCTTGTTGCGCGTTTGGATAAAGTCGATTACGACGGCCTGATTGTCTATGACATTCAGGATGAAAGTAGTCGCACTGACGCAAAGCGCCCTTTTCCGTTTAGCAAAACGTTTGAGCCTTGTCATTACTCTCAAATCTTAAATAACAAAACGGCCAAGCCAATCATCACCTACAAGAGTGTCGCTCAGCGAGATGAAGCAGAGTTTTCACAGTGGTTAGACAATAGTTGGCAGCTCTACGGCGTGCGAGATATCGTGCTGGTGGGTAGCCCATCATCAGATGGCCAACAAAAGTTGTCACTGGCGGATGCTTATAAGGTGCAACAGGCTCATCGTCATGACTATTATCTTGGTGGTGTCACCATTGCTGAGCGTCACGCTAAAAAAGGCGATGAGCACCAGCGTATGATATCTAAAGATCTCCAAGGCTGTGAGTACTTTATATCACAAGCGGTTTATGATGCGCCGGCGACTATCGATATGCTGTCGAAATACGCCCGTGAGTGCCGAGAGAAAAACATTCTTCCTCGTCGCATCATCCTAACATTTACCCCTTGTGGCAGCGAAAAAACCATGGACTTCATGGAATGGCTCGGTATTTCGATTCCCGATGCAACTCGCTGGCGTATCTTAGACTCTGCTAATCCATTAGCAGAGTCTATTAAAGTATGTCGTGCTAATCTTAATCAAATCATCGAAGCGGTTATGCCTCTTAATATTCCATTAGGATTAAATATTGAGAGCCTCACCAATCGTAAAGAAGAAATAGATGCCTCGATGCGTTTATATAAATTACTTAAGGCAACGTTGGATCTGGCGCTAGCAGAACGTGAGTTGAACCAATAATAATGTGGTAGTAGCACAGCGACCTGTTGCTGTGCTACTCCACATTGGGTTTCAAGTTTAGTGGTTCACCCTACGAACCACTTCCATCAACCACCACGCTCTTTTTTAATTATCTTCAGCAGTTGACTATTCACCAGCCGAATGGAACATGTTTTCTTCATAAGTTAAACCCTCTTGAAACTCGCTTAATCCTCACATATTATTTCAGTTGTTCAATATCCAATCAGTAAACGTTCAATTTAATAAAATAACAATAACTGGAGAGAAACATGAATGTAATGAAAAGTTTAATATCCACTGCAATACTCTGTTCAATGCTGTATTCGACAGGCGTGCTCAGTAAAGAATATAAAATAGTCCTTATCCATGGCTTACAACCTCAACAAATAATAGTTGGTGCAGATGTAGCCAATGATGGCCAAGAATACTGGCAGGGCTACTGGAACGATATCAGCGATGCACGTATCGATTGGCCGTCTGATGAGCGTCTGGAAGGTAAAATTGCCACGGACTATTTGTGGCCAAAACTACAGTCATTTTCTCAGACTGGTTTTTGCCAACCTGGTTGTGTCTTTGTTACCCACTCTACCGGAGATTTGGTTGCCCGTTACATTATCGATAATCAAGCAACGTGGCTCGAAAATGCGGGACTACAACCCCTTAATATTGTCGCGACATTCGATATTGCGGGCGCAGGCGGCGGTAGTGAGCTTGCCGATTTGGCAGTAAGTGTTGCGCAAGGCGTGGAGGCATGGACATTTGTTATAGAAGCCGCGCTCGAAGCATGGTTAGGCGGCGATCTTAGCGATCAACTGGGGATCTTACACGACTTAAAAGTCAATAATGCTCGCCATATTGCACCATTACCCGATGCCAGAATTCCACGGCTACGCTTCGTTGGTGATGCCACCCAATATTTTGGCGTCACCAGTATGTTTATTCAAGGTAACGATGATGGTGTCGTTGGCAGTCATTCATCTTGTGGCGGTAATCAGCAAGGGCATTTTGGTAGCTGTAGTGACTTAGTTGATTTTAATGGAAAAATTACTAATCAAGGTGACGCGGTCTCAGGCTTTATGCCGTATCATTATCCTATGCTAATGGGCGCTGCCTATAGTCATGGTTCTTTATTAGAGCCAGAGCAAGAAGGTAAAGTGACTGCGGCAAGCAGTCAAGAGAACCTGTTATCAGGCGAATCCATACATTTTGAAACGTACACTCAATCATCTGGCTGGTGGATTTGGCGCAGTAATTATCTGTATGTCGAAAATTCTGATAACGATAGCATGTCGACACTTATTTACGATGCGATGCCAAATTAAGTAACGATTAAATAAGGTGGTGCGCGCTGCACCATCTTATTCCATTGCCATTAGTAAAGTAACCAATCGAGTAAGTAGACAATGAAAAACAGCATGATACTCAAGGTAGTCGTTGCAATTAGTATATTGACGACCGCGGTATGGCTCCTATGGCCAGCAACGGTGATGGTAGATGAGCAACGCTATATCAAACCAGAGCTTAAAATCGTTACCACACCATCTCAATCTATTACTCAGCCAGCGTCTATACCCGCCGTTGAAGCCGTGATTAAACCTGAAAAAATAACCTCAAATGACTCGGCAACCTTTATCGCCAAAGCGTATGGCGCTGAACTGACCTTCCCTGCTTATTCACAACCATTAAGCAGCAATGATTTTGACCGCTTAAACCAGAATCATTTTAATCCACAATCTATTCCGGTTGATGATCAGGGCACCACGATCTCAGCCTCATTATCGAAATATCGTTACACCTTTCCTGAAACAGTGTTGGCGACGTTAGCGGGCGATAATATTGATTATGCCCGAGCCGAAATTGTTGATGTTACCAGCGGGGAAACGTTAATAAGCAGTCCATTTGAATATGACGGTAGTCGTTGGTCTGCACAGCTTGTGGGTCAGCAAGATTTTCCAGCGCAGTTACAAGTCAATGTTAGAGCCCGTGTTAATGGCAAAAATATCACCATGGCACTGGCGTTAAAGTATATCGACTCTGTGGCAACTCTTGAAGGATTCGAGCCAGCATTCCATCAAGATGCCGACATGGTGATTCGTGCAAAGTTAACGACTAAAGCTAAGGGGCTTTATCGGCTACGTGCCAACCTGTTTGATGAAAAACAACAACCGATAGCACATTTAGTGAGTAGAGAAAGACTCGACAAAGGAGCAAACACCATAGACTTAAAAGCACATCAATCCGTGCTACAAGGCCTGCAAGGATCGTTATTCTTATCCTCGTTTACCCTTGAGCTAATGTCGCCAGCCCCCGGTAAACCAACGCGATATGGTGACAGCGCGATTAGCCAATTTGAGATCAAAAACTTTGCCATCGCAAGTTTAAGCGACACCCCTTACCAACCTTCGAAACAAGAACAACAGCGTTTACTCTTGTTGCAAAAAATGGCGCAAGGCCAATAGTAATACTAGTTAGTGAAGATAAAAACTCAAACTATTGATGCCCTATTAATGTCACTTAACAGTAAGCACGATGGCATCGAAAAATTCCGCCGCTACAGTGCGCAAGTTATCTGGCATCGCTTTACTTGGTGAACGATGCGATACCTCCATCAATATTGCGGTCGTTTCATTGAGATTACTACGGCAAATGTAGCCAGCATTTTTAAAATATTGAAATTGAGATGATTCAATTCCCGTGGTGCCATGATCTTCTGCGACACCGCTATATTTGAGACAAGGCCGTTCTTTATAGATCAGCGCTTCATAATCTAAGCTGAGCTGTTTAAAGCGAGCGTCATTGCTAGATGTTTTTCTACTTACAATCATTTTCTCAAAGAATTCTTCATCGCTGTCTAGTGCTCCAACCCAAAAAATCTGGGTATTTGCAATGGCTGTTTCACTCTTGCTAGGGTATTGCTTGCCAAAGACCACACTCGAGTCAGTATGTTGCATTAACGACCAATCCCCTTCGTCTGGTGAAATTATACTGACGCCAACATGTTGATATGATTTAGCAATTCCCGCTGGTGGTAGCGTTGTTGTTGCACATCCAACTAAAGACGACATTACAGCGATTAATGTGAGACGTTTCATCATTCTTCCTTATTCGCTGGTTGATGGAACTCAATCACATTATCATCGGGGTCTCTGATGAAGAAGAATTTAGCGCCATTATATTCAACTCGTTCGGTGATCGTGATACCTAATGCTTCAAGCTTGCTAGACACACTGTATGCATCCGTAACTTCCAACGCAATATGGGTATACCTGGGTATTTAATGTCTTTCTTCATCAGGATATTATCTGATGGTGCGTTATCGGTTGTATTAAGAATGAAGTTTATATTGACCCCTGACGGATGCTCAACAATAGCAGCAGGCTCAGGGCCGATTGGGCCAGCAATGAATTTAAAGCCAAGATGTGCATAAAAATCTCGGGATATTGCTAAATCCCTCACTCTTAGGCCAACATGATTTATTCGCGTGATCTCTTTCATCGGAACTCCTTATTAAGCGAATCGCTACGTAGCATCATCAAGTCATTAAAATAGTAGGTTATATGACCAGATGCAACTACCGATTATTGACATTCGTTAGCACGTTCAAATGAGCTGTATGTACATACAGTATTGGTTGTGCAGTGATTTGATAGAAAGCGATCGAATATCATGCTTATCGAATGGAATTTAAACTTGTTTTCTTCCTAAAATAAATATACTGTATTAATGTACAGTATATTTATTGGGAGAGGTAAAACATGAACAGCATCCTAATGCAGTTACACGATAACCATCAGATTTGGCATGGCAATAGCCACCATATCGCGATGGACACGATTTCAACCGGCGATTCAAGCTTTGATGATTACCTTCATGGCGGACTACCCGATGCTAGCGTGATTGAGTTGCAAACGATCAATGGCATTGGTGAACTGCGCCTGTTGATGCCCTACCTCGCTAGCAAGAGCAAGTCGACACGATTAATTTGCTTTATTGCGCCTCCCAGCGCTATCAGTAGCCAGATGTTATTGGCTAATGGCATTGCGCCACATCAAGTATTAGTACTCAGCGGTCAAAAAGGCAATGACATCTTATGGAGTGTTGAACAATGTTTAAAAAGCGGCTGTGTTGGCGCGGTTGTGTTATGGCATCAACAATTTAGCATCGCCCAAATTAAACGCTTTAAGCTAGCGGCTGAGCAAGGTCAATCGAGTCTTATTATTATACGTCAACAACCCAGTCTCTCGATGTGCCTCCCGGTGCAGCTAAGTTTAAACCTAGCTCCTCATCAACATGGTCTTATGGTCACGATCAATAAGCAGCTAGGCCATTGGCCAAAGCCGCCCTTTTTGTTTGATATGCGTCGCCTATGGCCCGATTTGGTCACGCCAAGCCGATCTCATAATGTGATTGATCTTAAATCACGTCACGTTGGTTAAGCAATGCTGTGGCTTTATATTAATTTTCCGCAATTACAACTAGATACCTTGTATCAAGCGCATGACAGCGCGGCGCCGACTGTCATTATTGATACGAGTGATAATGGGGTGGTGCAATATGATACTCAAGCACAAAGTCATGGTATTACCATTGGCCAAAGCCTCGGCAGTGCGGCGGCTTTATGCCCTAAGCTACGAGTGATTGGCTATTGCAGTGATACTGAGACTAGGCAGTTAGAATATATTGCTGACGCTTGCTATCAATATATTGCCGACATTGCATTAATGCCCCCACAGGGATTATTGCTGCGTATCACTCCAATGCTCAAGATTTATCAAGATGTCGAGCGCTGCTGGCAAGCAATTAAACCTTGCATAGAACGGGTAACATCCCACTATCGGGTTGCGGTTGCCTATTCTGCTATGGCTGCACAATGCTTGGCGCGAGAGCCGGTTAAAGAACAGCAAGATAATGACAAAGGAGTAATAACTCTTGAATGTGATACTGTGCATATTAATCAACAGCTCGCCAATGTATCGTTATCAACCACCGAGCTGAGCCATCAAGTCGTTCAAAACTTAAGCCATATTGGGATCAACCGTCTTGGTCAATTACTCAATATCCCATTGCAAGAACTAGCACAACGTTTTGATATCGATGTCGTTAACACCTTAGGCAAAATTACCGGCCAATTACGCGCCGAAATTACATTTTATCAGCCCAGTACGCAGTTTTACTATTATCTAGAGCTACATTTTGACATGCAGAGCACCTCGCTGCTCAAGCGACCCGTATTGCATGTGCTAGCAAAGCTCGAGCAATATTTAGTGTTTAGAGAACTATTAGCTAGTCAGGTACAACTGACTCTAATCTTGCGGGACAAACCATCACAAACCATCGATATCAATAGCGCTCAAGGCGAGCAACAACGCGATAAACTATTCGAGCTATGCACCTTAATATTAGACAATATCAAACTCATGGCGCCCGTTATTGCCCTCGAATTACGCACGGTGTTGCTCGTTGAAAAACAAACGGTTAGTGGTGATATCTTTAATCCGGCAGCAACCAGCAGTAATCAGTTATCGCCAGCGCAGCTGATTAGCCTACTTCAAGCGAAACTCAACAAGGAGCATGTACAAAGTCTCAGCCATCATTTAGAGCATGCTCCTGAGGTAGCTAACGCACAGCATGTTATTAAAACCATTGCGCCACAACAAGCGCAGAGTCATGATTTCACGCTGCTTCGCCCGAGCTACTTGCTCGCCACACCACAGCCTTGGCGCGAGCCAGTCAGCATAATTCATGGTCCAGAACGTATTCAAACCCATTGGTGGACAACAAAATCGATAGCACGAGATTATTACATTGTAAAAAACAGTCAGCAACAATGGTGTTGGCTGTTTAAACAAAGCGATGGTCGCTGGTTTATACACGGTTATTTTGGTTAGCCTATGAGTTATGCCGAACTCTATTGCCAGAGTAATTTCTCGTTTCTTACGGGCGCGTCACACCCTCAAGAGCTGGTGATGCAAGCAAGCTTCTATCATTATGAAGCCATTGCGATCACCGATGAATGTTCGGTAGCGGGTGTTGTGCGTGCTTACGCCGCGATCAAAGAAAATAATCTCGCGGTAAAATTGATTGTTGGTTCATTATTTCGCTACGAGGGGCTTGAAGTTGTGCTGATATGCCCAAACAGTCAAGCCTACAGCGAATTGTGTCGTATCATTACCAATAGTCGCCGCCGTAGTCCCAAGGGAGAATATAAGCTATCACAATGGGATTTAATGTCGGTGAAACATTGTATTGTGCTTTTTAAACCCAGTGGCGATAGCGACAATGATAATCAATGGCTAACTTGGTTGAAAAAATATCATCAAGATAGGCTCTATATTGCCTATCAGCGTCACTTGAATGCTGGCGATCACCACTATCAACACCATTGTGAGCAACTTGCCAAGCAATTTACCTTAACTATCGTTGCCTGCGGGGGTGTATTAATGCATAGCGCTAAACGTCTGCCCTTGCAACACACCCTTAGCGCCATACGACAAGGAACCAGCGTTGAGCAGCTTGGCACAACAGCGCTATCGAACGCTGAACGTGCACTGCGCCCACTTAACAAGCTTGTTAAACTATATAATACTCAGTGGCTAACCAATACGTTACAGATTGCACGTCTGTGCACCTTCGAATTAGGCCAATTACGCTATCAATATCCTGATGAAGTATTGCCCCAGCAATTAAGTGCCAGCCAATACCTCCGGCAATTAGTCGAGCGTGGTATCACGCTGCGCTTTAAAAACGGGGTGAGTAAAGAGATACGCCAGATCATTGAAAAAGAACTGGTCTTAATCGCTGAGCAGCAATACGAGTATTTCTTTCTGACGGTCTATGACATTGTCCAATTTGCTAAGCGTCAAGGGATACTTTACCAAGGACGTGGCTCTGCGGCCAATTCCATTGTCTGTTATTGCCTGGAGATAACCGCCGTTGATCCACGGCAAATATCTGTCTTGTTTGAGCGTTTTATTTCCAAAGAACGAAATGAGCCACCGGACATTGACGTCGACTTTGAGCATCAACGACGCGAAGAAATATTTCAATACATCTATCAAAAATATGGACGAGAACGTGCGGCGCTCACTGCCACTGTGATCCGATTCCGTCTAAAAAGCGCGATACGAGAGGTCGGAAAAGCGCTTGGGTTTAATCAAACACAACTCGATTTTTTCATTAAAAACCTCAATCGACGTGATAAAAATAATCCGTGGCAACAACAGCTAGCACAGCTTGGCTTAGCACCTGATTCGCCGAAAGCGACGCAGTTTATTCGCTTAGTCAATGAAGTCTTGGGCTTCCCACGCCATTTATCACAACATGTTGGCGGCTTTATTATATCGCAAGGCCCACTATATGAACTGGTGCCTATCGAGAACGCCGCGATGGACGATCGAACAGTGATCCAGTGGGACAAAGATGATCTTCAAACCCTAGGTTTGCTCAAAGTCGATGTCCTAGCGCTTGGCATGCTAAGCGCTATTCAAAAGGCCTTTGCCTTAATCAGCCACCATTATCAGCATGATTATACCATTGCTGATATCACCAAGATGCCTGACGATCCTCAGGTCTATTCACAGATCCAAGCTGCAGATACTATCGGTGTATTTCAAATAGAATCACGTGCACAAATGAGTATGCTACCGCGATTAAAACCACGCTGTTACTACGACTTGGTTATTCAGATTGCCATTGTTCGGCCCGGTCCAATTCAGGGGGATATGGTGCATCCTTACCTTAAGCGTCGCGAAGGACTTGAGCCCGTTAACTATCCCTCAGCTGAGGTAAAATCCGTATTAGAACGAACACTCGGTGTGCCTATCTTTCAAGAGCAGGTAATCAAACTTGCGATGGTGGCAGCAGGTTTCAGCGGCGGTGAAGCCGATCAGCTCCGCCGTGCCATGGCCAAGTGGCAGCGCAGCGGTGAGCTTAATCAATTTAAGGACAAGCTGATTAACGGCATGAGTGATCGTGGCTATACGATAGAATTTGCACAGCGGATATTTAAACAAATATGTGGTTTTGGAGAATACGGCTTTCCCGAGTCCCATTCTGCAAGCTTTGCGGTGTTAGCGTATGTATCAGCATGGCTAAAATGCTATTACCCTGCCCCTTTTTATTGCGCTTTGCTCAACAGCCATCCGATGGGGTTTTATTCACCCTCACAACTGGTGCAAGATGCCCGGCGTCATGGCGTTGTTATTCTAGCGGTCAATATCAACAGCTCACAAATTGAACATCACTTGGTTAAGCACCGTGGACAACTCGCGTTACATTTGGGGTTACGGCTTATTAAAGGGCTATCATCAACCGCCATGAGGACGATTATTGCGCAGCGTCCTAGTGATGGTTATCGGCAATTAGCACAAGTTAAAGCACTAAGTTTTAGTCACCATAGTCTTAAAAGTAATGGCCTTAAAAATAATGGTTTTAACCACAATGGCCTTAAGCATAATAACTTAAACCGTAAAGATCTCGAGGCGTTAGCAAGTAGCGGCGCATTATCGAACTGGGGAGATAATCGCTATACCTTACGTTGGTTAATGATGGATAACCTCAATGAATTACCGCTCTTTCAAACAATGACAGACACCGTGGCAGCAGCGCCTAATTACCTGATTAAGCCAACCAGCCAAGAAAACTTAGTGGAAGATTATCGCGCGCTAGGCTTGAGCTTAACCAATCACCCTATTGCACTACTGCGTCATAGTGACAAGCTAGGCCGCTATACTCCAGCCGCGCAACTTAGTGAGGTAAAGCATAAGAGTATGGTCACCGTGATTGGCGTGGTTAGCGGCAGGCAGAGTCCTGGAACAGCATCAGGCGTTACCTTTGTAACACTTGAAGATGACACTGGTCAAAGTAATGTTATTGTGTGGCAAGCCACGGCCAACGCCCAAAAAAGTGCATTTCTACGCTCCAAAATACTAAAAGTCACCGGAATTTTTGAGCGTGAAGGCGATGTTTGCCATATCATCGCTGGAAAACTCACCGATCTGTCGCATTTGCTCAGTGATTTTTCGGCAAAATCACGTGACTTTCATTAACGGCTGGTCATTTTATCGCGCAACCCCGGTGATAACAACGACCATAATGCAATCGCTGCCATCGCCAATACTAAGGGGATCCCAACCACGATTAGCGTCTGCCATCCTTGTGAAAATAAGATAGTGCCAGCAAACAGTGACGCCATACCTTGTATCACAAAGATCGTAAAATCGTTTAAGGACTGCACTTTAAGCCGTTCGTGGTTTTCGTACGACTTAGGCAGCGACAATGTTCCGGTTAAAAACAAGAAGTTCCAGCCAACGCCTAATAACACCATCGTCCACCAGTAATGCATCACATCTTTACCGCTCAATGCAAAACCAATCACAGCGACGTAACAAAGAACCCCTGCCCACATGATCTTAATCAGACCAAACCAACGGATCAATAACGCGGCAAACAGCGATGGAATATACATCGCTAAGATATGACTCTGCACTACCCATTTGGTTGTCATAAGATCATGATGTTCAATCATATGCATACTCAGCGGCGTGGCAGTCATAATATAACTCATTAATCCATAAGCGATCGCAGCGCACGCCAATGCAACGATGAATATTGGCTGACGAATGATGGTTATCAGAGGCCGCTGTGGTGCAGACACTTCATCAATATCACTATCTTCCACCCGAAGCTGCGACAATGCAGAAATCGCTATTACTAGCAACGTTGCCAAGCCCAGAAATGACCCTGCAAAACCGTGCGGAGATTCAAGCCAGTCTTTTGCGGCAACGGCCAGTTCAGGGCCAATGATCGCCGCAAAGATCCCACCAACCATTAAGATCGAAAGCGCTTTCGCTGAATCGTCTTTATCGATTAAACTATCAAGGGCAGCGAACCGCATTTGCGCGACAAACGCCATACTAAAGCCTAAGACAAAAGCCGCGAGTATTAGCATAAAAAATGAAGCCATTAGCGCTGCTAACATCGCCAATAGTGCCCCAAGTATCGAAATGCCCATCCCAATCATCAAACTAATGCGACGACCGACCCGCTTAGTTAACCAACCAGCTGGTATTACTGCTAACGCAACCCCTACAATCAACACTGACAAAGGCAGTGTCGCCATTTCTGGTGACGGCGCTAAATGCGTCCCCAAAATACCACCGGCAAATACCATCAATGACGTCGCAGACATCGCTAACGGTTGAGCAACAAAGAGTAGCCAAATGTTTTTTGGTAAATTAAAGATTCGTGCACCGACAATTGCACAAGCGACAAGTAATAAGACAGAACCGAGCAATGTATAGGGCATTAGAAGTCAAAATGAAGATTAATAGAGCGTTATCTTACTAGAGGACGATCAAACTAGATAGGGTGTGATTGGCCCTATTGACATTAACTTGTCACTGTAATGTCTCGGTAAATTAGAGACTATTTTAACGTAGTTGCGTTTTGAGAGAGCGCTCGGAATGAGGTTTCTAATGCCTTTAGCAATTTGGTATGAGCTTCTGAGCGATTCGACACGATAAATCGAATCGGAAAACTGGCGAGTTTAGTGCTATTTAACTGTTCAAAAAAAATACATCGCAATGCAACATTGATTGGCGCTTGATAATCTAAAAAATAATCGGCCCGCCCAATTTTCAACAAGTTTAGCCCAGAGTCATGGTTGGGGGTCTCAATATAAGTAATGTTATTACTCGGATCTTTAATGTATTCCATACGACCACCGTAACCGTAACCTCGAATAACGATAACGCTTTTGTTGTTCAAACTTGAAAAATCAATAACCTGAGGCGCGCTAGGTAATGAATAGGCAAATAAATGGAGTTCTGACACTGTCGATTGGCCAACGAGCACACGCTCTCTGATAATCTCTTTGTTATCTAACCCTAACCACAAATCTATCTTACCACGATTGAGATAGCGAAATAATCGTTTAGGAGGATATGGCGATACAACGTATTGATAGCCAGCGCGATTAAGGACTTTATCAAGTAAGTCAACAAGTTCACCTTGCGCGCTACCATCATTACTGGTACTAAATAACGGTGGAAATTCAACATAGCCAACTTTGACCGGCGCTATCGCTTGAGCCAAGTTACACAGGAACATACATAAGAGAACGAAAATTGGAGTTTTCTGCATACTGCCCCTAATGTTAACGTTATCCACATCAATGAAAGAGCTATCTCCAATCTCTAAAACGCTGGTTTGGGAGTTTGGTATCATACAGTTTAGCAGATGACGAGATTAATTTCTTAAAGCATCATCTGCTAGTATATCGAATCTAGCGGTAGCTATTAACTAACGTCTCTAGGCGTTGCGCTAGCTGTGCTAATGACAAACTAGAATTAGCAAGACCTTTCCCTGCATCAATCAGTAGTGACTCTTCTTCTTGAACAATGGTTAAATTGCTCGCGATATCAGTTGCAGCTCGGGATTGCTGCAATGTTGTATCAGCGACTTCAGTATTAATGTGATGTAATGCTTCAACATCAACGCTGATTCTATCGAGTGCTGCTTTGGCATCCGACACCGCTTTTACACCTTCGGCTGCTTGTTCACGGCTAACCACCATTTCGTTAACCGCTGCGCTAGCCTCTTGCTGTAATTGGTTAATCGTCTCTTGAATTTGATTGGTAGACTCACTGGTGCGTGAGGCCAACGTACGAACCTCATCAGCAACTACAGAGAAACCACGACCATGCTCACCGGCACGCGCAGCCTCAATCGCTGCATTCAACGCCAGCAAGTTGGTTTGATCGGAAATAGATCGAATCACATCCAAAATCGCGCCGATCGAGTCGGTTCTACTTGCCAATTTATCAATCACGCAACCAATATTCTCAATTTGTCCCGATAAACTCGTAATAGCGTGATGCCCAGTCGCGACAACACTTTGTGCTGACGCAGTTGCTTCTTCCAAAGAGTCGGCTGTGTGAGAGGCGGTTTTGGCGTTATCTGCGACGGCGGCGATAGAACGACTAATCTCATTAACCGCGTAAGATATTTGCTCGGTCTGCTTAGCAAGATTATCGCCATGATAAAGACTTAGCTTTGCTCCCTGCTCGACCGTATCAGAATTTTGGTATAGCGATTGGCTGGTGGTCGCGACATCTGAGATCGTTAAGTTAATTTTATCAACAAACGCATTAAAGCCTTGCTGAAGTTGCTTCAACTCTGGCAGGCTTTGTGCGTCAAGTCGGACCCTAATATCGCCATCCGCAGCACCTAATCCAGAGAATACACCCGCAAGATGTTGGATTGGTCGAACTAACGAGTTAGACAATACAATCGCGAATATCGAACCAATCACCATAATCAACACAATAAGTAGCACTATTTCATTCAATGACTCATCAAGTTGCTGGTAAACCTCACCCTGAGGTACTTCTGCTATGATGTACCAATCAGCAATCTCAACATAACTGCTCGCTAAAATAACAGACTTACCGTTATGCTGCGTATTGATCATACTAAAATCACTTTGATTAAGTAAGGCATCCGCCACCTCATCGCCATAAATCATCGCGAGCGTCTTAGAGTCAACCATCGCATCATCACGATGAATTTTTGCTAAACCATTAGCATCAGCAAGAAACACAAATCCCGTCTGCTCAATCTTATATTGATTCAACCGTGACTGCATATCTTCAAGGGTTAACGACGCACCGGCCAATCCACGCCCATTCGTCATCTTGTAGTTGATATACATCGAGGTGACACCTTCTTGGGTGTACAGACTAATTAGCGTCGGTGAGCTGCTCTTTACATATCTAAAGAACCAGCCATCAATACTATCGTCATTAAGAGTGCGTAGAAAACCTTCATTATTCCAGTATTTTGCAGTGTTTGTATCGGCATATGAAATGCCCTGAAGGTTATACATTCGGCGAAGATTTCTAAGTCGCTCGAGCAATAAGAACTCTTCGCTCTGTGGCGCGCCGCGCACCAACCAATCCGATAAATGCGGATCGGAAGCCAATTGCTGGGTAGCTCGTTGAATGAGACTGATCTCTTTATCAACACTATTGCGGATAACCTTCACCAAATTGGGTAAGCCAACTGATTTGAGGCGTTCGTGAACAATACTACGTGCTGACCATTGGGTAACAACACCAACAATAACACTAGCAACAAGAATAGTAATAATTAAGGAAAAGGTAAAACGTTGTTTAATCGATAACTTCGACATAATGCTCATAACGATAACTCAATTTTCAAGGACAACAGAGTCGTTATTATATGCAAAACATCGACATTACTACACTAAAAACTAACTAAGTGGGCATTAATTATACGAAATAAGTGCTAGATGTTAATATTTTGCTAAGCCATTCATTATTATCGAGTTCAGTGTTCAATCAATCAACAAAAGCTATGGACATCAGGAGGGTAAACGAGCGGTTCAGGCGGTCAGTCATGTTAATCTGGACTTAAACAAGGTTATAAAATGGCCGCCGACATTAACCTTTCAACTTTTCCCTCAACGTACAGTTTGACGAGATCAATCATGACTTGCTAATGAGCTTAGTCGGTACAAAATCAAAGACAAAGCTCACCAACAAGGGCAATGAAAATAAAAATTTACAAACTCAATCGGTTCTTACGGAGCTGGGGGAATCATTCTCTCATTGCCAACGCGCACCAATGGACGGTAGATAATCACGTTAAATTAGTCTGTTAGTGGGAAAAATTCAAGTTTTAAGTGGAATGTAAAGCGTGCTTGCCAGAAAAGTCCGGACAAGCGTGAATTATTATATTCAGTTTACTAATACCATTTCCAATAAATATATGATCTTCTTGAGCGAAGGACAAACATATTAGAACAAGTCGCTCGATTGACCAATAGCTGGCTATTGGGATTGAGAGTAACGCAGTTGCATCCAGGACGTAGATAAGCGCGAGCAGGACGCGGTAGCTTTATCGTGAGTTTAAACCAGCTCAAGTGGTCACTTTATTAATAGAAATGGTATAAGATAGTATTCAGTGTAATCAACGACCTGTACGTTTCTATACCTCAGTATCGAGATTATTGAATAACATAGTGTTCAATAAATAGAAAACTAAAGAGATAAGGGGGCAACCTGTATGCGGACAGTCGTTGTTAGATAATCATACGTTAGACGTTTTTTGTACTGAGGATTTTTTTGTCGCGCGGACAATAGATGGCGGTGAAGGAGAGATTCGAACTCTCGATACGTTACCGTATACACACTTTCCAGGCGTGCTCCTTCGGCCACTCGGACACTTCACCGCTGATACGTTTTTGTTCAAGCATCACGTTAGTTGCTTGCGACAATGGCCGAAGTAGCACGCTATGCGAGCTATTCAAACCTTAGCGCCCACTCGGACACTTCACCGCTTTTATCTCACCAGACTGGCTGACTTGATGGCGCTAGTGTAAGTGAACCACATGATGAAAGCAATGGTTGCTTAATCAAGTGGTTACTAATTACGCGTTGCCTTTGATTTTCAACTTTAGCTCTGCTGCAAAGTCGAGCATTCGACGTAAAGGGATTAATGCACCTTCACGCAGCGACTCATCAACAAAAATTTCATGTTCAATTGGCTTCGGATTAATCAATGCATTTTCGATGGCTGCTAAACCATTCATCGCCATCCACGGACAATTAGCGCATGAGCGGCATGTTGCACCCTCACCCGCTGTTGGCGCAGCAATAAAGGTTTTAGTTGGCATTAATTGCTGCATCTTATAGAAAATACCGCGATCGGTGGCGACAATGAACATTTCTTTGTCGCTGTCTTGTGCAGCTTTAATAAGTTGGCTAGTTGAGCCGACCGAATCTGCTAGTTCGACAATTTCTTGTGGTGACTCAGGATGCACTAAAATTTGTGCTGCTGGGTATAACGCTTTCATGTCTTTAAGTGCTTTGGCTTTAAACTCGTCATGTACAATACAGTCGCCCTGCCATAACAGCATATCAGCACCTGTTTCACGTTGAATATAACCACCTAAGTGACGATCCGGTCCCCAAATAATCTTCTTACCTTGTTCATCTAAGTGCTCAACAATTTCTAGGGCAATGCTCGATGTGACGATCCAATCAGCGCGCTTTTTAACGGCAGCCGATGTGTTGGCATAAACCACGACGGTGCGATCAGGATGAGCGTCACAAAACGCACTAAACTCGTCAATTGGGCAACCAACGTCTAATGAACATGTTGCCTCAAGTGTCGGCATTAGTACTGTTTTTTCGGGACTTAGGATCTTAGATGTTTCACCCATAAACTTAACACCAGCGACAATTAATTTTTTCGCAGGGTGTTCTGCCCCAAAACGTGCCATTTCAAGGGAGTCTGACACACAGCCGCCAGTTTCTTCGGCTAATGCTTGAATTTCAGGGTCGGTGTAATAATGCGCAACTAACACCGCATTCTGCTCTTTCAGTAAACGTTTAATATTCTCGCGATGGGTACTAGCTTGTTCAGAAGAGAGCTTCTGAGGCTTAGCCGGAAATGGATAATCTGCCATTGGCGTTGCTGGGATGTCTAACATAGGGTAACGACCTGATATAACAAAAACTCATGAATTGCGACCGATTATAATCCAATATTCAAAGAATGGTAATAAATAGCAACGCTAATTTATAAATAAACGCACTATAGCGCATAAAAACACGAAACTTGGGCATGTTAGACTATTTAATAGTTTGTTTTGTTTGATATATGTTACAGACACGTTGTAAAATCAATGCAAATTCTTTGTAGGTAAATACACCATGTCCGAAAACTATAAGATTCTAATAGCAGATGATCATCCCTTATTTCGCAATGCGTTGCGTCAAGCGCTTGAGTCTGCTTATCCCAACACTCAATGGTTAGAAGCGGAATCAGCGGACACTCTACAACAAGTCTTAGATCAAAATAATCAGTTAGATTTAATTTTACTTGATTTACAGATGCCAGGTTCGCATGGTTACTCGACGTTAATTCATTTGCGTAGCCATTATCCAACGATCCCTGTTGTAGTGATATCTGCACATGAAGATAACAAGACAATTGCCAAGGCAATGCATTATGGCAGTTGTGGTTTTATACCAAAGTCCGCATCGATGGAAACGTTAGCCCAAGCATTAGAGCTTATTCTTCAAGGAGAAACGTGGGTGCCTGAAGGTATTAACTTGTCGTCTGAATTTGTCGACAGCGAAGGTGAATTCGCCAATCGCCTATCAGAACTTACGCCACAGCAATACAAGGTATTGCAAATGTTTGGTGAAGGTCTTCTCAATAAACAGATAGCGTACGATTTAGACGTGTCAGAAGCGACAATTAAGGCCCACGCCACGGCAATATTCAGAAAGCTTAATGTCCGAAATCGTACTCAAGCGGTGATTGCGTTATCACAACTTGAAATCCACAATCAGTTACCGCAATAGCACCAATGATTTTCAAATAGGCAACTAATTTGCCTATTTGAATCCCATCAACTATATCAAGCCAGATATTACTGCTCTAAGCGCAGCGGGACGTACCATCTTAGCCATATATTTATAGTTTTTACCCTCTACTTCTTCAATCAACTCTTTACGAGTATCCGCGGTGATCAATACCCCTGGTATTTGTTCCTGATACGTTTCACGTAAAGCGTCCATTGCATCTAGACCAGTCTTGTTATGATCAAGGTGATAATCTGCCAGCATAATATCGGGTAATCGACCCGCGACTTCGATTAATTCGACGGCGTGTTCAAGGCTTTTAGCTAGCATCACTTCACACTGCCAGCGTTTAAGCAGCAATTCCAACCCGACTAATATTTTCTCTTCATTGTCTATACACAGCACCACAACGCCTGCTAACTGGCTATTACCAATACGAGTGATGGGGGTTTGTGCTGGTGCCACATAATCGTTCACCACAGGTACTTCAACACTAAACACCGATCCCTTATTAACCTGAGAGCGTAAATTAAGTGTATACCCTAACACCTTACAGATCCGATCGGCTATTGCTAGCCCAAGACCTAGCCCATTGCGATCATAGACTGAGCTATTCTCAAGGCGCTGGAATTCTTTAAAAATCTCGTTAACCTTATCTTGCGGAATACCGCAGCCTTGATCCCACACCTCAATTCTAATCGCTCCTTTAATGACGCGACAACCAAGCAATACTTTACCACCGCTACCATAGCGAAACGCATTGGTCAGAAAGTTCTGCACGATACGACGTAACAAATTAATATCACTGTGAACAATGGCAGAGGAGCGCACCGACTTAAATTCTACCGAATAGTCACCCGCCATAGCACCAAATTCCGCGTCAAAATTATTGAGCAGCTGCGAGATAGGAAAATGAGAGCGGTTGACTTCGATAGCATCTGACTCTAGCTTTGAGATATCGAGTAAATCGGCAAGCAGCTGCCCGCTCGCCTTTAACGAATCGGCGATGTGACGTACCGTTTCTTGCACATGTGGTTCTTCGCTTTCATGTTGTAATAACGATGCAGTAAAGAGCCGCGCCGCATTTAGCGGTTGCATTAAGTCGTGACCTATTGCCGCCATAAACCGTGTTTTAGACAAGTTAACTTGTTCTACTTTAGATTTTGCTTCCATCAAGCTTTCGTTCGCCAGCGACAGCTCTTTGGTTCGCGCCATAACGCGTGCCTCGAGTTCTTCTTTGGCGCGCACCAACTCTCTCTCTACTTGACGATACTGGGTGATATCAGAAAATGTGGTCACAAAACCGCCGTAAGGCATTGGATTCCCTTGCATCTTGATCACACGGCCATCAGGGCGCGTCCGCTCAAAATAATAACTAATGCCTTGTTTAACGCGCGCCATTCGCCGCGCCACATGATCTTCGATATCGCCATCGCCACAGAAACCACGTATAGCGTTGTAACGGATTAATTCCGCGATCGGCTTACCAACAATTAAAAAACCGGGAGGATAGTTAAACAAATCGGCGTAGCGTTGATTCCACGCCATTAGGTTATGTTTTTGGTCGATAACGCTCATGCCTTCACTTGCATGCTCAATTGCACTTTGCATCAATTGCTGGCTGGTCAAAATTTTAGATGACGCTTCGTCAATAAGATCGACTAAGTCATCGAGCGGCATATCGCGCCCTTCTAGTACTGAGTGCATGACCAACGACGCTGATGATGTGCCGATCACGGACGACAAAAGTAATTCAGTGTGGTCGATTAATTGACTACCAGCCGCTTTATTGGTGTATCGGGTAAAGCTATTGCCCGTAAATTGATTAAAGCTTACCAGCGCCTTATCATCACCAACGAACCGACTCGCTAACAGCAATAATTCTTGCTGAGATATTGCCGCTCCTTTTATTGCTTTTTCATGGGTTAACCGATCGACAAAAATACCTGCCTGTAATCGTTCTCGCACATTTGATCTAAATAACAACGAGCCCCAAATATAAAAAGTAATATTGACCAACAGACTCGCAAGCACAAAATTATAACTCGGCTCGATTAAGCTCAACCATTCCAATGATGAAAATGTTGTGAGTTCACCAAGCACCGGGCTTAATAAGGTATAAAACCAAATAAACAGACCCGCACCTAATCCTAGATAGACTCCCTTCTTATTACCATGTTTCCAATAAATCGCGCCAATAAGGCTCGGTAGGATTTGGACAAACACCCCGAAAGATATCTGCCCCATATTGGCCAGCGAACTACTATTGTAAGTCACACCATAAAACGCCCATGCCAACCCAAGCACAACGACGATGGCAATGCGCCTAATATTGAGAATACTGGTACTAAATTGGCTAAAACTTCGTTGCTCAATGTTGCCGGAATGCAATAGGATTGGAACGATCCACTCATTACTAACCATGATAGAAATCGTTAGTGCCGCGACAATCACCATACCAGTAGATGCTGATACGGTGCCTAAGAAACCTAGGTATGACAGCCATTGATAGCCCAAACTATGGGGCAAACTTATAACGTAACTATCTCCCGAAATACTGGGATCAAGTAATAACTTACCAGCGAGCGCCAGTGGCATAACAAACAAACCCGCCAAGAATAAGTAGCTTGGGAACACCCAACGAGCGCGTTTTAGGTCAACCGTGTCGTCACATTCCACCATCATGGTGTGGAACTCTCGTGGCATACATAAGAACGCAGCCATCATCACAATCGTTTGTGTAAATAGGGTCATCCAATCAAACCAGCCATCTTGATGATTAATTAAATGTCGATCACTGGCCTGCTGCCAAATATCACCAATGCCGTCGAAATATACAAAACAAATGACTAATCCGATCAACAAAAACGCGGTCAGCTTAACCAAAGACTCAAACGCAATAGCTAGCATTAATCCGGGGTGATGCTCCGTTGCATCCAGTGTTCTGGTACCGAACAATATTGTGAATACCGCCAATACGAGTGCAATTATAACACCGAGAAACAACGGTTCAGAGAACAGATCGACTTCCAATGTGTAGAAGCTATTGACGATCGCTTTCAATTGCAGCGCAAAATATGGCAACGTCCCAACGACGGATATCAAGGTTATTGTTGCAGCTAATCCTTGCGATTTACCATATCGAGAGGCAATAAAATCAGCGATAGAGGTTATTTTTAACGCACGAGTGATCTTTAATATCCGCTCTAGCAACGGGAAGAAGAGTACAAAAAGGAGAATCGGCGCAAGATATATCGGGACAAAGGACCATAAATTGTCTGCGGACATACCAACAGTGCCCAAAAAACTCCACGACGAACAATATACTGCTAACGAGAGACCATAGATGGTATGTTTAGCACCACGACTGAATAAATTGAAGTGTCGGTCCCCAAGCCAAGCGATGAGAAAGAGTAATCCGATGTATCCAACGGAAATCACCGTTAGCATTGCTCCATTTTCCATATAAAGTCCTATACCACTGCACATTAAATGCCATTATAGTAACGAAATCTCGTGAAAATGTCGCAAAATTTTAACTAATTTAATGAGTTGTAATAGGTTATATACATTATGCAATGTAGCGACTTTTGTCGATATACCAATGTCTAATGGCGACATTGTCGTACAAAATTAATACTTTTAACCAGAACGCGTCGTAATAATAATAAAGGAAAACCTATGACAAGTACGGAATTATACCCAGTATCTAGTGATTTTGAAAAAAATGCATTGGTAAATAAGTCCCAATATGAAGCAATGTATCAGGAGTCAATTGACGACCCGGACAAGTTTTGGGCCAAGCATGGCAAACGCATCGATTGGATAACACCGTTTACCAAAGTAAAAAACACCAGCTTTGCTGCGCCAAACGTTAATATAGAATGGTTTTCTGACGGCACGCTCAATGCGTCGGCCAACTGTCTCGACCGCCACCTTGTTAATCATGCCGACGATATTGCGATCATTTGGGAAGGTGATGACGCCAAAGACCAACGTAAACTGACCTACCGCGAGCTACACCAAGAAACCTGTAAATTTGCCAATGCGCTAAAAGCTAAAGGCGTAAAGAAAGGCGATGTTGTCTCAATCTACATGCCGATGGTTCCGGAAGCGGCTGTTGCCATGTTAGCGTGTGCACGTATTGGTGCTGTTCATTCTGTCATTTTTGGTGGGTTTAGTTCTGAGTCTATTTCATCTCGGGTTATTGATGGTAATGCAAAAGTAATTATCACTGCCGATGAAGGTCCACGCGGCGGACGTTTTGTACCGTTAAAGGGCAATATTGACCAAGCGTTAGATAATCCAAATGTGACCTGCGTTGAAACCGTTATCGTACTTAAGCGTACCGGTGGCGATGTCGACTGGGTTGAGGGACGAGATGCGTGGTGGCATGAGCTAACAGCCGCCGAGTCCGCTGACTGTCCACCCGAAGAAATGAACGCCGAAGATCCGCTCTTTATCTTATACACCTCTGGTTCTACCGGCACGCCTAAGGGAGTGTTACACACCACTGGTGGTTATCTGGTATACGCATCCATGACCCATGAGTATGTGTTCGACTATAAAAAGGGCGATGTTTATTGGTGTACCGCTGATGTCGGGTGGATCACCGGTCACAGTTATATGGTGTATGGCCCATTGGCAAACGGTGCAACAATTGTTATTCATGAAGGTGTACCAAACTACCCTAGCCCAGCGCGTTTGGGAGAAATAGTTGATCGCTATCAAGTGAACCAATTGTATACTGCGCCAACACTAATTCGTGCGCTCATGGCGAAAGGTACCGAACACTTCGATGGTTTTGATGGCAGTTCCCTTCGTGTGTTAGGTAGTGTCGGTGAACCTATTAATCCAGAAGCATGGCGTTGGTACAACGATGTCATTGGTAAAGGTAACAGTCCGATTGTTGATACATGGTGGCAAACAGAAACTGGTGGTATCTTAATCACACCATTGCCAGGTGTTACCGCAACAAAGCCTGGCTCTGCAACCATGCCGTTCTTTGGTGTACAGCCAGCGCTAGTTGATGCCGAAGGAACAATTATTGAGGGCGCTGGCGAAGGCTCGCTAGTGATCACCGATAGTTGGCCTGGCCAAATGCGCAGTGTCTATGGCGATCATGAACGTTTTATGATGACCTATTTCCAGACATTTCATAATATGTACACCACCGGTGACGGCGCGCGACGTGATGAAGATGGCTATTATTGGATCACTGGTCGCGTGGATGATGTTATCAACGTTGCTGGCCATCGTATGGGCACCGCGGAAGTAGAAAGTTCACTGGTAGGTCATCCAGATGTCGCAGAGGCTGCCGTTGTTGGCTACCCGCATGATATCAAGGGCCAAGGCATATATGCCTACGTCACCTTGAATGATGATGTTGAAGAAACCGAAGAATTACGTAAAGCGCTAATTATCTTTGTACGTAAGGATTTGGGGGCTATTGCAGCGCCAGATATGATTCAATGGGCACCGGGACTACCGAAAACACGTTCAGGAAAAATCATGCGCCGTGTTTTACGTAAAATAGCAGCAAACGAAGTGGACGAGCTAGGTGACTCCTCTACCCTAGCCGATCCGTCAGTACTCGATATGTTAATCGACAACCGTCAGAATACTTGATGGCCACAGCCCAATAAAAAAGCGAGTCGGTTTCATACCAGACTCGCTTTTTTGATCGACCTATAATTAGTTAAAATGCATTCTAATTCGGTCTAAATCCGCTTGAGTATCAACACCAGCTGGCGGTGATTGATGTGCAATCCCCACTGCAATTTTCTCACCATGATACAACACACGCAATTGCTCCAACGACTCTATTTGCTCTAATGGCGATGGTTCCATCGTTAAATAACGACGAATAAACCCTGCACGATAGGCATATATACCAATATGACGGAAATAATGCTGCCCTAAAAGCTCTTTGCTGCCACGATGAAAACCATCCCGGTCAAACGGAATAGCGGCCCGGCTAAAATAGAGTGCACAATTGTTTTTATCACGTACCACTTTAACCGCATTCGGATTATCGATATCGAGATTGTCGTCAATTGGCACGGCAAGCGTTGCCATGGGTATAGTGTGATCGTCACTGAGCAACTTCGCGACTTGAATGATATTCTCCATTGGGATCATTGGTTCATCCCCTTGGACATTGACCACAATGTGATCGCTTGCCAAACCCAACGTCTCAATCACCTCACCAAGACGTTCTGTACCTGACTCATGATCACCACGCGTCATACAGACCGTACCGCCAAAATCTTCAACTGCTTCCTTGATCCGCTGGTCGTCAGTAGCAACAATCACGTGTTCAGCGCCACATGTCATTGCTCGTTCAACGACCCACTGAATCATCGGCTTACCGCCAATGTCCAATAATGGTTTGCCCGGCAATCGACTCGATTGGTAACGCGCTGGAATGATAATACTAAATGCCATAATAACCTCTAGTTATCTGATGGGGAGTCTAACGGGGTCGCTTGTTCTTCTAATAATACCGGGATCGAGTCATTAATAGGGAACACTAACTTATCGAGTTTGCACACTAGTACATCATCCGATTTGTTAAAATCTAGTTTACCTTTACAGACGGGACAGGCAATAATACCTAATAAATTTACATCGAACGCCATTATATAATTTCCTTTAATCTATCTAATATTTTTTGTTTAGCCGCTAAGGTTAATTTAGCGTCTACTGGGACGTAGAGCCAATTTTTTTGTGCAAAATACTGGCATTTCACCGCATCTTTTTCGGTCATGATAAGCCATTGCTCGTCACTAGCCAAGTTGGACAACATGTCAGTACTATAAGGTTGATGATCAGCAAACGCAATTTCGTTCACCGTCTTGATATCAAGCGCTGCTAAGGTATTGAAGAATCGCTGCGGGTAACCAATGCCGGCCATTGCAACCACCTCAGCAGAGATGATCTCGTCGTATTGTGCGATTCGATTGTCGTCAACGAATCGTAGACCCGTAGGTACAAGTTGCATTAACTCTTCGTTAAAGCCACTGGTGCCACCGTTGTTGATCACTAAGGTCGCGTTTTCACTGCGCCACTTCCCTTCGCGCATGGGGCCCATTGGCAACAAATGATTATTACCAAAACGGCGATCGCCGTCGATAACAATAACTTCCATCTGCCTAGCTAAACGATAATGCTGTAACCCATCGTCACTGATGATGATATCAAGCGTGTTACCTTCCTCCTTGGCAGCCGCTATCAGCAACTCACCTGTCGCCACACGATCGCGGCCGACCGCCATCATACAACCCGACTGATTAACAATGAGTTTAGGTTCATCACCACACAATGCCGTGGGTGTATCTTGTTGTACAACCAACGGCGATTGATGTTCGCCGCCATAACCGCGACTTATAATTCCAACCTTTAAGCCTTGTTGAGTAAGCAAGCGCGCCAGCCAAATCACGACCGGCGTCTTGCCATTACCACCCACCGTTAAGTTACCAACAATAACGACCGGAATATCTAGTGCGAAGGAACGCTTTATTCCAATGCGATACGCGAAACGCCGCATTGATGTCACCACCGCATACAGCACTTTAAGTGGCCACAGCAGCCACATCACAATATGACCTTGTTGCCAAGCTTGCTCGATAAATGTCTTCATTTTAGGCTTCCGACTGCTGCATTAAGTGAAGTTGTTTATACATGCCATCTTTGGCGATTAGTTCCTGATGAGAGCCTTGTTCGATGATCTGTCCGTTGTCCATTACAACAATGGTGTCGGCATTCTCAATGGTCGATAATCGATGCGCCACGACAATAGAGGTACGACCGTGTGCTAAACTATCCAATTCGCTTTGAATGCTGCGCTCTGATTCGGTATCAAGCGCGGATGTTGCCTCATCGAGTATCAATAACGGTGCATCACGTAACAATGCACGTGCAATCGCTATACGCTGGCGCTGACCACCCGAGAGGTTAGCGCCATCTTCGCCGACAGCACTATCGAGTCCGTGTTCGAGTTTGTCGCTAAACTCTAATACATGCGCTGCTTTCGCCGCGGCATTAATTTCAGCATCGCTAACTTTTCCCAACGCGCCATACGCAATGTTTTTGGCAATCGAATCATTAAATAGGACGACTTGCTGTGACACAAACGCAAATTGATGCCGTAAATTATCGAGTTCAAGTTCACTGATCTCTACCCCGTCAAGCGTAATACTTCCGTCATTATAATTGTAAAAACGACTTAATAGACTCGCTAAGGTCGACTTTCCACTCCCCGAGCGCCCAACCAATGCTATTTTTGAGCCAGCCTTTATCGATAACGAAATATTATTTAGTGCGAGGTTTTCGCTGTTCTGGTATTTAAAATTGAGATTTTTTATTTCAATATGGCCAGACGCTCGTGATAATTTCCGGGTACCATTGTTCGTTTCTTCAACTTGGTCCAACAATTCAAAGACACTTGCACACGCGGTTAAACCCCGTTGCAGCTCGGCATTGACCTTTGATATCTGTTTTAGGGGTCGCATTAATGAGCCCATCGCCCCAATTAATGCGAGGAACGCACCAGCACTAAGTGCCGGTACTAAGCCATCGATACTTGCAATCAACAATACAGCGGCAATCGCCAATGACCCAATAAATTGAATAAACGGTGTGCTAGACGCACTCGCGCCAACCAGTTTCATCGCTTGCTGGCGGTTATTATTATTAATTTTTTCGAAACGCTGTGCTTCGGTCTTCTGACCAGAGAATCCCAAAATGATCTTATGCGCTTTAAGCATCTGCTCTGTGGATGTAGTGACTTCGCCCATCGCGTTTTGAATCGAGCGACTGATAGTACGAAAACGTTTTGAGACCACCGAAATGACTAAGCCAATTAACGGCCCGACAATAAAAAATACCAGTGATAATTGCCAGCTGTTTTTAAACATGATGGCTAGCAAGGCTATAATCGTCACCCCTTCACGCACCGCCGTGATCAATACTTGAGCCGTCGCGCGTGACACCTGTTCAGTATCATACGTGATCTTTGAAATCATGGTGCCGCTTTGCTTCTGATCAAAATAGCTAATCGGCATTGCCACCATTTTACTAAACAATTCTTGGCGCATCTGACGCACAATATGATTGCCAACCCAAGCCAGACCATAGGTTGAGACAAAGCTGGCTAAGCCACGAACCAAAAAGAGACCGATGACAACCACCGCACCTATCTTTAAAATACTGCGATCTTGTTCGGTTATCCCTTGGTCGATTAACGGTTCTAGAAAATTGATCATTGCCGCATCGATTAGACCATAAATAACTAACCCGACAAATGACACCGCTAATACTGCTTTGTAGGGCTTGAAATAGCCCAGTAAGCGCTTGAAAACCACCTTATAATTCTGGGGCGATGAAACAGATGATGACATCAGTAAACTACTCATAAAATATAAACTTAACCATTCTAGCCTTATCGATGGTAATGACCAAATGAAAGATCTCGATTATACCAAAATGGCGCGATATTATGACGATAACTCGTCACTTGATAACCGCCCTGCGTAAAGGTGATGCTAATTTGACCGAGTTTAGCGGTATCTAGATGGATAATTCCGTGATCACTGAGCCGCCTTAACACCTGTGGGTGTGGAAAATGCCATTGATTAAACCGCGCATCACTAATCACGCCGACTTCAGGACGTATTTTATCCAAGAAATCATTACTCGACGACGTTTTACTGCCGTGGTGACCGATTTGTAATACTGTGGACTGCCATGTCTTGTCGAGAGTATCGACAAGATAGCGTTCTGCCTTTTTGCCAATATCTCCCACCAATAACACACTGTGATCTTGATCGCTAATGTGAATAATGCAAGAGCTATCGTTATCATTTTTGGCGAGATGATGAGGCATTTGACTAAACTTTAGTACTAATCCCTGCCAGTCGATTGCCGCCAATCCAACGCACTCGATAGCGTGGTGCCCAGCGATTTGTTGTTGATTACTAATGAGTGTTGCCTGCGGAAATTGTGCCAGTATATCGGCCGTGCCTCCGCTGTGATCGTTATCATCATGAGTTACGATTAAAAAATCGAGCGCTACCACACTTTTTTTAGCGATAAACGGCAACACAGTCCGCATGGCCACACTGTTATTGAGAAAGCTTTTCCCCGTATCAATGATAATAGCGTGGTTGTTCTTTATGATAACGGTCGAATTGCCCTGCCCAACGTCGAGAAAGTGGCTAGTCCAACGCGCTGGCGCTAAGCGATCTCGGGTAGAACCGCCGAGAATTATCAGTGACAACGCGCCGATAAGAATACGATTTCTTATCAGAAACATGCTACTAGGCAACTGCCACCACAAGAATGCGAGTGATGTGAATAACATTAGCAACCAGCTTAAACTCGGGCTCGCCATTAGCAACCACGCATAATCAAATTGGACAAATAGCTCGAGTATCACTATCAGCCATTCCAATAAGTAGTTTGCCGACGTCAGCAGACCGTCAACTAAGGAGCCAAGACCCGCTAACTCTGCCAACAGTGCGTTTAATATAAGCGGTAGCACAACCAAAGAAATCAAGGGCACTGCGATTAAATTAGTGATTGGCGCAACCGTGGAAAAACCGGCAAAAAAGACTACGTTAAGCCCCAACAGACCGATGAATAACCACAGCTGTAGTTTGACCAATTGAATTAACCAGCGACCAGCCCGTAAGAATAATGAAGGTGATTCGCTTTGCTGTGAGTGGTTGGTGACAATCATGACGTAAATTAGTGACATTGCACCAAAAGATAACCAGAAGCTAGCACTTAACATCGCACTTGGACTTAATATAAGCAGGATTAATAAACAAAACATCAGCTTAGCCGCAATAGTAATACGCTGTTTTAAAATTAAGAACAGCATTAACACACAGAGCAGCAGCAGTGCTCTTAACGTTGGCAGCGCAAGCCCGGATAAATCAGCATAGGCATAACACACGATTAAGCTTAAGCCACTACAAACGATGTCGGCATAAGATAATAAACGTTGGGTGGAAACGTTGATGTATAGACGATGAAAAATTGAAAAACTAAACAGCGCTAAGAGTGATAGATGAAGTCCGGAAATTGCAAACAAATGACCTGTCCCCGTCATCTTTAGCAGCTGCCAACTGTCATCATCAAACAGTGACCGATCGCCAAATGCGAGAGCTCTAATATATTTTTGTTGGCTAAGCGTTGTCAGGCGTGCATTGATTCTACGTTTCAGTCGGAATTGCCAATTGGGGACAGAAGACGAAATGTCACCTTCCAATACCTTAAATGTCGCGCTAAAACCATTGGCAATCAACCAGCGTTGATAATTAAAGCTGCCTTGGTTCAACGTGCTGTGAATGGGTCTACCGCGCCCCTTAAATTGTATATGATCGCCTTCATTAATGTTGACCTGACCCGGCCAGTACACCAATATTCGTGCTCGACTCGATACGCCATCGATCGCAGACACCTGAAACTGGAAACGATTAGAAAATTTTCCTTGTCGCGGTAGTGATATCACGGTGCCTTTTATGCTAGAGTTTGGCTTTAATAAAGTCGGTAGATCGATAAACTGATGATTTACTAATAAAATGCAAAGCGCAGCTCCTATTAGAACTCCTGATATAAAGCTGGCTCGCGTGACAAGGCAGACACCTGTTAGTAACACGGATAACCCTATCCACATTGCAGGTAATGTTGGCCAACACAAGCTTGATATCATTCCAATTATCATGCCCGCGAGTACTCTAAACATTACTTTGCACCGTTAGATTAGAAGAGAGTTATGCCAAGAAAAGCCATTAAGCGGTTAATGCCCGATCCAAAGAAAATTAAAGAGCACAAACACTTACGTTATTTAGGTTCGCGTCTGCATGAAGCTAGTTTATGGCACTTAAACCGCCGAAGCGCTTCTGGCGCGTTTGCGGTAGGCTTATTTTTTGCGTGGATGCCATTCCCAATGCAAATGCTATTTGCGGCTCTATTTGCGGTATTCTTTCGGGTCAATTTACCGCTTTCAGTGGTACTCGTATGGATCAGCAACCCGATCACAATGCCACCAATGTTTTACGGGGCATACCTCTTTGGCGTGCGATTAATGGGCGCAGAAAAACAAAAATTCAACTTTGAGATATCGGTGCAGTGGCTCATTGATAGCATATCAACGATAGGCCCTCCGTTCCTACTGGGCTGTGTCATCTTTGGGGCACTGTCGAGCGTTATAGGTTACGCGTCGATTCGTTTATTGTGGCGTATGTCGGTCATCAAAGAGTTAAAGCAGCGACGTAAAAAACGACAACAGAGAGAAGCTAAAAGCAACGCCGACGATTCGCATTAAATAACCTAACCAATTCTCACCACCTAACGGTCGTCGAATATTTGTCGTTTTGAATCAAACCACGATTGCATAGCGGCAGGATCCTTCATTAACTTCTGCATTTGGCTCATAGCATCGAGATGTGGCTGATCTTGCTGCTTAAGCATTTCCATTGCGTGCTGCTCACTAAGCGATGCAATCTCGTCGAATGAGTCCGCCTTAAATTCAACATTACAAGCGCCTCCGAGCTGGTTACAAGTCATCGTTTTCATCAATTTAGTCCTTTAGTTTCCCGGTGGTCAATCTTATACCTATTCCGATAAATATGGGGCCTTGTGGTGGGCAGATGAAATTAACTAGTACAAGGCGCTCAATTGAAAGCAACGATGTGATTTTCGCCAGCAAAAATGATCAGCTATTTGTCGGAATTGATATTAGTATAGCAACCCAGTTTAATTTGGTCACTTTATAGTCAATTATTATCCTATTGCTAGCATGCATGACGGCATCCTTTATTAGCTCGGTGTTCTCAAGCGCTGATAAGGTTCATCGCCCTGCCTCACTTTCTGCTAGACACCGCGAGATATTAAGGTTTTGGCAAAAAAAAACCACGTCCAAAGACGTGGTTTTGATTAGTCTACTGACGACTAGTTATCGCGTAATGCGCGAAAACCGAGATAGTTGGCGCGAAAGCCTTGCGTTAATTCTAAACGCACTGATGCTTTTGATAGCTTAGGCGCAAAATTCCAAGAACCGCCGCGCGCAACGAGTTCATCGCCACCGGTTAATTCCCATACATTTCCTACCGTGTCGTATAGACCAAAGTGATTAGCGCGGAACGACTTAACCGGTGCAGTGCTAATATTTGACCAAGCACTGCCACAATAGGCACAGTTCGCTTTACCGTTACCAACGTCACTGCCCCACCAATAATCTTCAGAACTACCAGCACGAGCTACGTATTCCCATTCAGTTTCTTTTGGCAGGCGATAAGAACGCTCTGTCACTTTCGATAACCATGTCAGATAAGCTCCACTGTCTTGTTCACTAACACAGACTACAGGGTGGCTTTGTGATTGTTTAAAGCCTGGATTACGCCAATTATACGTGGCGTTATATTGGGGGCGGCCATCAATGTATACTGCACAGCCATCGTTTATTTCTGCTTGCGTAACATATTGCGTCGCATCAACAAACTTTTTAAAATCTGCTACTGTAATTTGACTCTGGCCAATGGCAAAATTATTGAGAATTTGTTCGCCCTTTGCAGGCTTTTCATTGCCAAATCCCGCGCCTTTAAGTTCGCCCATTTGGAAGTTACCTGCAGAGACCCCAACCAACTCAGGTCCATAAGAGTCTTTTGCGATTAGGTCTTGAACCTTCTCACCGCTCGCCAAATTAAAGCGCGCTTTGACCAAACTGATTCTAATCATTTTATTGCGGTCCAAAAAAAGACGCTGTTGATGATTATCATAACCTTGTTTGCTCACAACAAGCTCGTGTGCACCAGCCGATAACATCGTGGTCAATTTAGTTGAACCATAGCTCACTCCATCAATAAACACTTCATCGTCATATTGGTCAGAGCGAATGGTCACTTCATAGAGTACATTATCATTATTGATGTTTACTGGTGCTGAAGAAGCGGTGCCTGTATACGACGTTTCTGGAATTTCAACACAGTAACGATCCGATATGTTGAGTAACACACACGCTTGGTTCTTAGGAAGAGAGCCAGTTAAGGACACTGCGAGCTTCGTGTTGTAGACACCTTGGCCACTGAATACTCCCGACAGGACTTGGTGATTTAACACCTGAATACGGGCCGTAGAATTTTGCTTATACTTGGCAATTAAGCTAGCTTCCGTCGCATTACGAAATAACGATGTAATGAACATTTGAGACGCTTTCTGTTTGGCCAGGAGGTTACTGCGTGCCATGCACTTTTGAAGCGTTTCTTGAACACTACAAACAACACTTCGACTCACTTCAACTTGTTCTTTCTTCTCGAATTCATTGCGTAATCGCAGCGCACGACCCACTTTAATTTGTTCGACCAGAGACTCTTTGCCGTTCGCTAGCGTAAACCGATTAAGGTTGTTCTTGTCAAATTCTGATTTATCATGGTGTACCTTTTGAACCAACAGCTTAATATTTTTTTTATTGGTTTTTTGTTCGATAATAATATCGCGATAAGCGTTTTGTGCGGGCGCCATATCATGTTCAGGCGTTTCAACGATTAACTCGTATTGCTCGTTCATTTCAATTAACGCTTGTTGACGAGTTACGATTAACACGTGACTCTGCGCACGGGCGTCGTCAAGTGAACTCTGCGTAACAACAAGTTTGTCTTTTAACTGATTTAATGCTCCTACGAACGTGGCATATTCTACTTCTTTTTGGGCTAACGTCGCTTGAAGTTGTTCGACCGTTGCACCTTGCTCGGTGCTGTCGCTCGCGACCGCAGAATGTGGTATACAAAGACTACCCAATATAATGGCTAAGATTGCTAAACGCATGTATGCTTCCCTGATTAATGATTTAGTACTAAGTTAGTATATGTATTGGTATTTTCGAGTGAAAATTATACATGAAACCAATCATATTTCTTTGGCTAGCAAACCGCAAGTAATAAATCATTAGGTTATTATTGACATTAATAATAAAGGATCGGTATTTTCAAGGGATTATCGTTGAGGCCTCAAGCCGCTATGAGGCACCGATAGGTGCGTTAGGATTGATCATTTACGGGCACACGTTTGCGCTTAATGTAAACGCGGTAACTTTTTCGAGTAATGTTTTCTTTCCGAAAACAAACTGCAATAAGCTAAGCGCACTAAACAGTGCTAGTGCGTTAGCAATAATCAAGCATAAACAGACGATGCCACTTAATATGTCCGTCATGACTTGTTACTGCCCTAAGATAAGTGCCGGTTTGATTTGCGCTGCCTTACGCGCCGGGTAAATCGTCGCGACAAAACTAATCACCAATGTTGCCCCAATGAGTAACGCGAGATCGAATGATTTGAATTGACTCGGAATGTGGTCGATAAAATAGATATCACCGGCTAATAATGTATGGCCGAGTAACGACTCAATGGCACCGATCAGTTCTGGTAAATAGACCGCTAACAGCCCACCACATACTCCGCCGAGCACGCACCCCGCAATGGCATTCAGCATTCCCTGAACCATAAATACCCGCATCACTTGACCACTAGTGAATCCCATGGTCATTAATATCGCGATTTCCCCCTGCTTATCTTGAACCGCCATGACTAAGGTCGACACAATATTGAAACTCGCGACGCCAATCACCAGCAACAAAACAAGGTAGGTAATCATTTGAACGAGTGCGATGTCGTTATACAGGTGACCATGCTTGCGAGTCCAGTCGCTAAGGTAGACATATTGATTAACGTTGGATGCGAGTTGACGGATAACGGGACCCGCATTAAACGCATCTTCAAATTTAAAGCGAACACCACTAACCCCGGAAACCAATCCGCTAATTTGTCGCGCGGCATTGAGATTAATAAATGCTTGACTATGATCGATTTGACCACCAAATGAGAAACTACCGATTAAAACGAATGAAATAGGTCGTGGTGCCAAGAACCGCCCATCTTTCTCCGTTTTAGGGATCATCAAATTAACGGAATCACCAACGGATAACCCTAATGTGTTTATGATCCCTTGACCAAGTATAATTCCTGAGTGATCCTCGGCTAATGTTTGCCACGCAACGGCATCGACATAGCGATATGTGTCAAGGACGTTTTGCTCTTGCTGTGGTAAAATCCCATCGATTTGCACCGCATTAAGGTCATTACCCTGCATAATAAGCCCAGTGATCTGGATCACTGGCGCGCCATCGACCACTCCTGGTGTCTGTTTTGCCGCGGCGACGATTTTCTGCCAATTTTTAATCGGTTTATTGACCATCGATATTTCACCATGCGGCACCACCGATAATAGGCTTTGACGTAATTCACGTTCAAATCCGTTCATTGCAGACATAATCACTATGAGCACACTAATACCAATAGCGATGCCCAACATCGCTGATAATGAAATGAAAGACACAAACTTTTTGTTACTGTTAACACGTAAAAATCGTAACCCTATCTGCGCAGATAGTCCTTTATTACTGAGCATTAAACCCCCTGCTCTTGTACTAGTTTGCCGTTCGCTAAATGGACCACTCGGTCTAATCGGCTTGCGAGCTGCTCATCATGAGTGACCACTACAAAGCTAGTACCTTGTTTATCACGGAGATCTTTTAATAGATCAAAGATACCCTGCGCATTGTCACTGTCCAAATTACCGGTTGGCTCGTCGGCTAACACCAACGCTGGGCGATTAACCAGTGCCCGCGCAATGGCAATACGTTGGCGCTCGCCGCCAGATAACTGCGCAGGCTTGTGAACTGCGCGATCTGTTAGTCCCACCAGCGCTATCATCGCCATTGCGTCACGCTTGGCACTATGGCTATTTTGACCGTTGATTAAGAGTGGCATCATGACGTTTTCTAGTGCCGAAAATTCACTGAGTAAATGGTGAAATTGATAGATAAAGCCTAATTGCTGGTTTCGAAATTTTGCCAGTTTCGAGTCACTCAAGGCGTTAATATTTTGATTATTAAAAATAACGCTGCCATCGCTTGGCTGGTCTAAGGTTCCTAAAATGTGCAACAAGGTAGATTTACCGCTACCTGAACTTCCCGTTACCGCCAACAATTCATGAGAATATACGGTTAAGTCTAACGACTGTAATACTTCAACTTGATTGGTGCCGTCTTGATATGACTTGGAAATACCACGACAATCCAATAATACTTTACTCATGTTTTAATGCCTCTGCGGGATTTGTTTGGCCAGCTCGAAATGACGGGTATAATGTCGCTAACACAGTGATAAAAACCGTTAGAATAGCGAGTGTTAAAATTTGTTGTGGTACGATACTAATCGGTAGCCCCGCACTAGGGTCTACCGGATTAGCTAAGCCACCGAGACCGAATTTAAATAAGATGTCATTTAAATTGTAGGTCACTACCAGACCAACCAATAAGCCAATCACGGTCCCAATCAAGCCATTAAGAGTGCCCTGAGCAATAAAGACCAGCGCAATTTTGCTACGGGTTAATCCGAGGGTTGATAATATCGCAATATCAGTTTGCTTTTCGGTTACTAGAATAACCAACGCCGAGATGATGTTAAACGCGGCCACAGCGATTATTAGCCCAAGCATTAACCACATCATGTTTTTTTCCATCTTAACGGCGGCAAACAGTTCACCAAACTGTTGACGCCAGGTGACGACTTCGCTATCTAAACGATTATTTGTCGCAATAACGGCACTCTCAGTCGCTACAAAGTCTGCAGCAAAAGCATCGTTAAGATAGAGCCGTAGACCACCGACACTGTCTTTGGCATAACGTAGCAAGCGTGCTGCATCACTAATATTGACAAGCGCTACTGATGTGTCGGCTTGAGACTGCATGTCAAAGACACCAGTTAGGATAAATTTTCGCTGATTAGGGACACGACCCAATGGGGTATAAATACTACGCTGGGCCGACAATACACGCACTTTATCCCCTAACTGTAACCCGAGTTGATCAGCAAGCGCAGTGCCCATAATAATATGATAACTACCGGGTGTTAACGAAGATAAATCGCCGTATCGCATCGCATCAGCAATTGGATTAACAGCTACTGATAGCAACGGATTGATACCTTGTAACGACACAGCACTAAGTTTATTGGGACCTTGTAGCATTGCCGTTGACAAGTTAACTGGAGTTGCGGCGACCACGGTATCTATCTTCTTGAATAACGCGGCAGTCTGCTGCCACTGCGCGTCGCTTTGGCGTGCGTTGACGACAACATGTGGTACAGCACCTAAAATCCGTTGTTTGAGCTGTCCTTCAAATCCGTTCATCACCGACATGACAACAATAAGGGCTATCACGCCTAATGTGATGCCGCCTATCGAAAACACCGTGATAAAATTTAGAAAGCGACTGCCATTACGCGCTTGTGCGTAGCGCAGTGCAATCTTTAATGAAATTAAATTCAAGCTAATCCCTACTTTAGTTCTTGTTAGATCAATATATATTGGTATATTGAACATGTTAGATCGTGCAAGATCATAAATTGAAACTTAGGATAACCCAAGTAAAATTTTTTCTTAGTGCGATATCCTCATTATTCAAGCACCATCTAAGGGATCACTTGTGAGTCTACCGCAACAATTTTTTTCAATTAAACACCCATTTTTGGTCAACTGCCAAATACTGCCAGCGGATGCCACGCTTCCTAATGCCGCTGAGTTCGATGCGATGATCCCTGCGCCGTTTAAATTAGCCTCGCAGCTCAACAACATTGAGGCTCAAGCGCTACGACCATTACGAAGTTTAGGTGAAAATGCACACGATTTGGCGGAGTTTTTGAACTTGCAGTCCAAAAAAATCGATCTGATGATGAATTATATCCTGACATTAGGCACCGATAACAATCAGCGCTTAGTTGGCACAGAGTTTGGCGGCAGCAGTCTGGTGTTTAAAAACCCTGATGCCATCGAGATTGACCGTTTACTCACGCTACGAATTTTTATTGAAGATAACAATTGCGCTATTTTCTGCGTCGCGAAGGTTAACACCTGCACCGAAGTAGATGGCCAATTTGATGTCAACGTTGAGATCACAATGATCGACGACGAAGACCAAGAACAGTTAGTACGTACATCATTACACGTCCAATCGAGCCAACTTAAAGCACGTGCTGAACAACGCAAGGATAACGACGCCATCTAAGACTTTTTTTTATAGCGTTGATTCATCTAAGATTAAAGTTAGATCATTTAATCTCTCAATGGCTGTTAGCTGTAACTTTCGCTAATAGCCGTTATACTACTCTCATTCACTATTAAGACCCTTTTATTTCATGTCGTTTATTAGTCAATTTATTCAGAACGTACCGCCACTTAGTAGCGGCAACTTATCTATCGGCACGCTGTCGGGCAGTGCGTTATCGTTAAGCATGATAGAAGTGGCTAAACGCCATGAAGGCTTATCCGTCTTATTGTGTCACGATACCAGTTCAGCCCTCAAACTCGAAGCAGAATTAAGCTTCCTCGCTGAGCATCATAATATCGATGTATTGTTGTTTCCAGATTGGGAAACGTTACCCTATGACAACTTCTCACCGCATCAAGATATTATTTCTCAGCGCTTAGAAACGCTTTATCATTTACCGAATATGACGCAGGGCATTCTAATCTTGCCGATTGCGACGGCGATGAGCCAACTCGCGCCACCGGCATATTTACAAGGTAGCTCATTATTACTGTCAGTAGATGATGAACGTGATCCAGCATTGCTCAAAGGACAATTAGAAGCGGCCGGTTATGCCAATGTCCATCAAGTACTCGCGCACGGCGAATATAGTCAACGCGGCTCAATCTTAGACATCTACCCGATGGGCTCAAATCACCCATACCGTATCGATTACATCGATCATAGTGTCGATAGCATTGCGTTTTTCGATCCAGAGACTCAGCGTTCTAAAGACAAAGTCAGTAGTATTCGTATATTACCAGCTCATGAGTTCCCGACTCATCAGCTGGCGATTGAGCAATTTCGCAGTAATTGGCGAGAGCAATTTGATGCCAGTAATGCACCAGAGTCGATCTATCAACAAGTCACTAAACAAATTTGGCCAGCGGGTATCGAGTACTATTTACCGCTATTTTTTGATAAATGTGCCACCATCTTTGATTATTTTCCTGATGACAGCCAACTATTAACGTTCGGTGATATTCATCAAGCGGCGACGGACTATTATAGCGATGTCGAAACACGGTATGAGTCACGTCGCTATGATCGCCAGCGTCCAATCTTAGCGCCGAACCAGCTATTCACTCGCGTCGAAGAGTTATTTGGGCAGTTGAAACAATGCCCTAAGATACATTTTAGTCATGATAAAATCGGAAAAAAAGCCGGTGACTTTAATTTGGCCTCAGCACCGATTGACGATATCAGCGTCGATCATCAACAAAGCGAGCCCACAGCAAAACTTCGCCAATACCTTAAGCAAACCAAAAGTTATCAGCATGTGTTTTGTGTCGAGTCTGCCGGACGTGCCCAAGCGCTAATCGAATTACTCGCCAAAGACAATATTAAACTTAACTTGGTTGATGATTTTTATCATGCATTGGATGCTAACTTCAGCGTGGTAGTAGCGCCGTTAGAAAGCAGCGTGGTGTTTGCTAAGTTAAAACTCAATCTTATCTGTGAGAATGAATTGTTTGGCATTCAGGTGTCGCAACGTCGTCGTCGTGATAAAGCGCAAACCATTTCCAGTGAAGCGATCGTTCGTAGTCTAGCTGAACTCTCGATCGGACAGCCCGTGGTACATTATGATCACGGAGTTGGTCGCTACCAAGGGTTGACCTATATCGAAAACGCCGGCGTCAATGTCGAGTACGTTACGCTCCAATACGCTAGCGATGCTAAATTGTATGTTCCGGTGTCATCACTCCATCTCATTTCACGCTACAGTGGCGCAAGTGAAGACAGCGCACCGCTGCATCATTTGGGTAGTGATAAATGGACCAAAGCGAAACGAAAAGCCGCCGAAAAAGTACGAGATGTCGCGGCTGAGCTGCTCGAGATATACGCACAACGAGCGGTTAAACCCGGCTACAAGTTCAATCTCGATGTTGACGAGTACAGTAAATTTTCGGCCAGCTTCCCGTTTGAAGAAACCGTCGACCAACAAAATGCAATATTGCATGTGGTCAACGATATGCAAAAGAGTACCGCAATGGACCGCCTAGTTTGTGGTGACGTTGGGTTTGGTAAAACCGAAGTGGCTATGCGTGCGGCTTTTGTTGCAGTAAATGATGGTAAGCAAGTCGCAATACTCGTCCCAACCACCCTGCTGGCGCAACAGCATTTTGAGAATTTCCGCGACCGCTTTGCCAACCTTGCGGTCAATGTCGTGCAATTATCACGTTTTAGAACCGCAAAACAACAAACAGAAGCGCTGGCTGATATCACCAGTGGTAAAGCCGACATCGTGATTGGCACCCATAAGTTGATTCAAGGGGATGTAAAATTTAGCGATCTAGGTTTGCTGGTGGTTGATGAAGAACATCGTTTTGGGGTACGCCAAAAGGAGAAAATTAAAGCGCTGCGTGCCGATATAGATATATTGACCATGACAGCTACGCCAATTCCAAGAACCCTCAATATGGCAATGAGCGGAATGCGAGATTTATCAATCATCGCAACTCCACCGTCTCGCCGTTTGTCGGTCAATACCTTCGTGCGTGAATACGATGAAGCGATAGTGAAAGAAGCGGTGAGGCGCGAAATCATGCGCGGCGGTCAGGTCTATTTCCTCCATAACGATGTCGACAAAATTGAAGAAATGGCTCGGGACTTAGAGTTGTTACTACCTGAAGCTCGGATTGGTATCGCCCATGGACAAATGCGCGAACGTGAACTTGAAAAAGTGATGAGCGACTTTTATCACCAGCGTTACAACTTATTGCTGTGTTCAACGATAATTGAGACCGGTATTGATATTCCTACTGCCAATACCATTATCATTAATCGCGCTGACAAATTTGGCTTAGCGCAGCTACATCAACTGCGTGGCCGTGTTGGTCGCTCGCATCATCAGGCTTATGCCTACTTGATGACACCGAATCAAAAAAATATTAGTAAAGACGCAATTAAGCGCCTCGAAGCGATAGAGTCGCTCACCGATCTCGGCGCTGGGTTTGTCCTTGCAACCCATGATTTAGAGATACGCGGCGCTGGTGAATTGTTAGGAGACGACCAAAGTGGTCAGATCCAAACCATAGGGTTCAGCCTATATATGGAAATGCTAGACGGCGCGACTCGTGCCCTTAAGAACGGTGAACAGCCCACGTTAGACAATCTATTACCCCAAGGTGGTGATGTTGACCTTAAAATTGCGGCGCTATTACCTGAAGACTACATTTTTGATGTCAACACCCGTCTCTCGTTATATAAACGCGTCGCCAATTGCGCCAATCAAAAAGAACTGGACGGCCTGCAAGTCGAACTAATCGATCGTTTTGGCCTGCTACCACCTGCCGCAAAGAACTTATTTAACATTACTGCTATTCGTCAACGTATTTTAGCATTAGGTATCAAGCGCCTAGAGGCCGGACCAAATGGTGGACAATTGGTGTTCGGCAAAAGATCTAAAGTGGATCTAGGGTATTTACTGTCGTTATTACAACAGCAGCCTGCGATATATAAACTGGACGGCAGCGATAAATTGAAATTTTTGATAAAGACTGACGATGCTAGCGATAGAATCGCCTTAATAACCAGCTTACTCGACGAATTTGAACGTCACCAAGTAGAGAGTTAATATGAAATATATCCCAACGGCCATCGCATTAGCGCTCACCTGTAACATTGCGGTTGCGCAAGAGTCGTGGTTTGAAGTTGAGTTAATCCTCTTCGAACGTCACGGTGAGCAAAGCCAGCAGATACCGCACTTAACGCCGAGGCCATTTGTTGCGCCCAACGCGCTAGATGTTATCACTGCACAATTAAACCCACGCTTTGATGACTGCCCCGTGTTAACGCAACAGCAGCGTTTTGAACTCGCTAACTCAACGTTGCAATCAACACTGGCGACCCCTCCGGTTGCAGCGCAGGACATACCTTCTCTCCCCGTTGATGACACAGGTCAGCAGGAGTTAGACACCCTGAAGCAGAGCGAGGAAATACGTTGTCACGCGCCGGATGAAGTCAATTTGGCGCAAGCTTACGAAATCAGAGCACAGCGGCTCGCCGATCGGGAATTAGCGCGTTCATTGATCCCAGAGCTAAATCAGGAGCGAGGCCAACAGCCGAGTCAAACATTGGCTGAGTCTCCCTTCATCAACGATTCTCAATCATCATTCGTCACCGATGACTTAGACGTTACCATGTTTGATGCGACAACATTTGTTCCCTATCCGCTAAGTTTCAGTGTAAATGACATCGATTATGTCAGTGTACCGGCATATAAAGAGACTCCTCTTAACAATGTGCCGCCTACGATCGCGAGCGATTCATTAGTTACTGAATCACCTACCACGTATTTACTGCCGCTTGAAAATCTAGAATTGTTAACATTAGCCAAAAAAATGAAGTGGCAGAAGTCAATGACACCGATTTTACACCTAGGATGGCGCCAACCGGTATATGCAAGACACTTAGCCAAACAATTTTCGTTATTTGGTGGGGCTAATTTTTCGTCACAATTTAATAATGATGGTAGTGAAATCGTGATTGATGATGTCTCAGACCAAGAGATAATTCAAGATGTAGAGCCCGCGATCGCCGCTGATGTACTTACAATGGCACCAGCAGACTCACTAGCGTTTAGTCTAGCCCCGGATTTAACCACCGTGCCAGCGGTTGACGTCCTCCCAAGCACCTCACTCGATGACATACTCGATGAGCTTGCGCTATCCTCTGGGATTGAACCGACCGTTAAGCCACTCTGGCAGTTGGATGGATTACTCAAAATATACCTCAATCGATTCTTATTTATCGAAACAGACTTTGAACTGCGTCGACCTGGAATCACCCGCGTTGTGGCACGAGCTGAAGTTAGTGAAGAAGATGTGGAAGGAGTTAATCGCGAGGTAAATACTAATACATCGCTTGACGGTTCAATTTCGTTAATTACCGCGCCGGAATCTGAAGTAGTAGAAAATCTTAGTCCCCAGATGCCAACAGACGTAGTTGAAGTACCGTGGTTAACGAGCGCTCGATTGAAACAGAACCGCCGAGTACGCTCTAAAGAAATTCATTACTTTGATCATCCCGACTTTGGCATGGTTATCCAAATTAGACGGTTTAAACGACCACCCGAGATAACACTATAATAACTAATCGACGATGCCTCACCGTGCGGGGCATCGTCGCAATCATTATGCGGCCTCTGGCTGCTTTTTCTTAGACATAGCATTCACCACAGCCTTGACCAAGGTGGCCAGCGGTATCGCAAAAAATACCCCCCAAAAACCGAATAGTCCACCGAATAACAACACCGCAACAATAATCGATGTCGGGTGTAAGTTGACCGCTTCACTAAACAACAACGGCACTAGCAAATTACCATCGAGCGCTTGAATGATACCGTACGCAATCATTAAATAGCCAAACTCCGGTGAGAAACCCCACTGAAATAACGCGACTAACGCCACAGGAATTGTCACGATAGCAGCGCCGATAAACGGTATCAATACCGATAGCCCGACCAGCACAGCAAGCAATGTCGCATAGGCTAAGCCAAGCACCGAGAACGCGATATAACTCACGCCGCCAACAATCACGATTTCGATCACCTTGCCCCGAATATAATTGATAATTTGACCGTTCATCTCAGTCCACACTTGGGTCGCTAACCGACGGTTGGCAGGAATAAAACGTTTGGCGCTATCAATTAACAGTGTTTTATCCTTGAGGAAGAAAAACACCAATAACGGCACTAAGATGACATAAATCAATAATGCCACTAGGTTGATCAATGACTTGAATGATTGTGAGACAATACCTTGGCCTGACTCAACGACATACTCTTTCATCGACGTCGTTAACTCTTGGATTTGCGCGACGTTAACATAATCAGGGTAACGCTGTGGTAGCGTCATCATAAACTCCTGACCTTGAGCCAACATATGCGGCAATTCACTCGTTAATGTGACCACTTGATGCCACACACTCGGTAGGATCCCAAAAACTATCAGTAAACACACTGCAATAGTGATCGCCACAACGAAGACCACAGAGAGTGTGCGGGGCATACCGAATCTCGATAGTGCAGTGACTGGGCGTTCAAGTAAATATGCGGTAACAATCGCGACTAGCAACGGCATCAGAATATCGGCGAAAAAGTAGATTAACACACTGATTGAAACAAGAATGAATATTAAGGTGACGGCGTGTGGATCAGAAAAACGGTTCTTGTACCAATTACTTACCAATTCAATCATTTAATTTTTTCCTAATTACTTAATGATACGATGAACGTATGAATATTTTCGTTGTTTGACTCGACGGGCACAACACGGTGCCCTAATTTTTTCAATAACTTGGGAACATCCGACAGTGAACCGGGGTCTGATAGCTTAAGACAAAACGAATCACCCTGATTTGCTGATTTTAGATGCAGTTTCGTTTGAACTAATGGTATTGGGCAGCGAGACTGTGTAAAATCTAGTATTATCAAAGTGGTGTACTCGTTAAAAATAACCAACGCATTATTGCTTGTTCTATCCCAAAGCTCAACGTAAACAAGCCAATATAGGAATGATTAAATTGCATTTACTTAAAAAAGCGCTGCTCTCACTGTCCATCGTCGCCGCGATGCCATTAATTGCGGCTAGTAGTGACTATCAAAACAGATTACCTGAGCTTGGTACGGTGGCATCATCATCACTCACCATTGAGAAAGAAGTACGACTCGGCAAAGCATACATGATGAAGCTTCGAAATCAGCTACCGATTATTAACGATCCGCTGATCGACGAATATATCAATGATGTTGGACTGTCATTAGTTGCCCAAGCCAATGATGTAAAAACCCAGTTCCAATTCTTCGTCGTCGAAAACAACGCCATTAATGCGTTCGCATTCTTTGGTGGCAACGTCGGGATCCACACGGGTTTGTTTTTGTTAACAGATAATGAGAGTGAGTTAGCGTCCGTACTCGGTCATGAGATCACGCACGTCACGCAACGCCATCTTGCGCGCTCTATTGAACAACGCGCTGCAAACAATCCGGCGACTATCGCAGCTGTATTAGGCTCGATCGCCCTAGCACTCGCTGGTGCTGGTGAAGCTGGCATGGCAGGATTGCAAACGAGTCTGGCACTGTCACAGCAAATGTCGATCAATTACACCCGTCTTAATGAGAAAGAAGCGGACCGTATCGGTATTGAATTGCTGGCCAAGAGTAAGTTTGACCCGTACATGGCACCTCAGTTTTTTGCAAAGATGGCGAGTCAATACCGCTATTCGACAAAAATACCGCCAATGTTAATGAGTCACCCTGTTACAGAGTCGCGCATTGCCGAGACCCGTATTAGAGCGCAACAATATACAAGACCGCGGTTAACCGAAAATCTCAGCTTCCATCTTGCTAAGGCACGTATCGGTGTCCGTTTTAATTCACTTGAACTCTCGAGCAAGATAGCCAAAGCCAGTAATCAGAAACCGCCACAAACGTCAGTGCGCCGCCAAGCGTTAGCTTATACCAATGCGTTGTTAGCATTTGAACAAAAGCACTATGACAAAGCGTTATCTATAATCAGCGAATTACGCCGCAACGACTCAAACAACTTGTTTTATATTGATACCTTAAGTGATATCTATATCGCCACTAATCAAGCAAAAAAAGCCACCGTCATGTTGGCAAAAATCAGCGAGATAATGCCAAATAATCAGGTAGTCGCCCTCAACTACGCCAGCGCCCTGCTCGAGCACAAAGATTACGAGACGGCGGCAGCCGTACTTGAGCGATATTTACAAGCCGATCCCTCAAACATATCAGCGTGGGGACTTAAGCAACAAGTTCATCAGCACGCGAAGCAACCGGTTGAGCGTTACATGGCGAAAGCTGAAATATCTGCATTATATGGCAACTATAAAGGGGCGTTAAAAGACTATTACCAAGCGCATAATTTACTCAAAGATGACGAAATTACCCAGGCCCGCATTGAAGCGCGAATAAAAGAGCTCCGGTTTAGTCGAGATAGCTTGAAAAGTTTGCGGATTTAAGCAAGAATCAGCGCCATCGACTAAATAACAGGACATCGTATGTCAGACATTACTATTTATCATAACAGCCGCTGCTCAAAAAGCCGCCAAACTCTGCAGTTATTGCAAGACAACGGTATTGAACCTAGCGTAGTTGAATATCTAAAAACTCCATTGAACGCCGCGCAGATCACTGATATTTTGTCGAAACTCAATATCACCGCACATCAATTAATGCGTGTTAAAGAAGCCGACTACAAAGCGTTAGCCATCGACCCCACAGAGCACAGCGAACAACAGTTAATCGAATTTATGATCAGCTATCCAAAACTGATAGAACGACCAATTGTTGTCAACGGCGATAAAGCCGCTATCGGGCGACCGCCAGAGAATGTGTTGGATATTGTGTAATGGAAATGCGTAACAAGACTAAACGTTTTATGTGGCTCGGTCAGACTGGCTACTTTGGTTTGATTATCTTTCTGCCGATCTGGAATTTATGGTTGGTCCCTTCAGAGATGAGTATCGCAACTACCTTGGTGATCACCTTAGTGCCATTATTACTGCCATTGTCAGGTATTTTGAAACGTAGACCTTATACCTACGCGTGGTCAAACTTTATCGTGCTGTTTTATATGCTGCATGGCTTAACATTAATTTGGGATCGTCCAGACGAACGTCCCTATGTAATCATTGAGTTAGTATTAACCACAATGATGTTTATTGGTTGTTCATACTTCGCAAAATTTCGTGGCCAAGAGCTCGGGTTAAGTATTCGTAAGAAGAAAGAGCAAGACCCTGCTTAATAAAAAATAGTCAACGTATTTGGCCACCAATTGTGGCCAAATACCTATAGCTTAAGTATCTCTTTAATAAATGGAATTGTTAATTTTCGCTGTGCCTGCATCGACGCTTTATCAAGTCTGTCTAATGTATCAAACAAGGTCCGTAAATCACGATCTAAGCGATTAAAAAGGTATTTAACTACTTCATCTCCCAATACCAAACCACGAGACTCAGCACGTTTCTGCATCGCGACCAATTTGTCTTCATCCGACATCGCTTGAACCTGATAGGTCAGGCCCCAGCTTAACCGAGAGACTAAATCGGGTAACTTAAATCCGTTTTGTGTCGGTGAGTTCGTTGCGCTCACAATAAGTTTTCCACCGGCTTCACGCACCCTATTGTACAAATCGAATAACGCCACTTCCCACATCGGATTGCCAGCGACTAAATCGATATTGTCTAAGCAAATTAACGGTAGATTGTGCAGATCTTCAAGAATTTCGTCACTCATTGAAGCGTACATTTCGAAAGGAATATAAAAGGTGTTTTGCTCTTTTACTTGAGCCGCCGCGCAACAGGCATGTAATAAGTGTGTTTTACCGGACTTTGCTGCGCCCCATAAATACACAAACTGTCCACTGTCATCTTCAAACAAGTTTGAAATTTGCGATAGTAAGCCTTCGTTATTCGCTGGGAAGAAACTATTAAAAGTTTCGTCATCTGGTAAATAGACAGGCAATGACAATTGTTTGGGATGTGACAAAGAGTGCTCTCTTTATTTTTAAATTACGGACCTAGTTTACCACCTTGCTATTTACTCAAGCAAGATCTCGCTTAATGCAATGTCACCAAGCGATTAAAATACCGCCTAATTGATGCTGCGTGGCTAATTAATTAGCACCCTGCCACAAATAAACCGACTCACCACGTTCGTCATCGAACGTCTCAATAAGCCTTTGTTCTAGCTTCAACACTTCGATAAGAGATTGCGGGTTGCCTAATACTGTCGCAGCGAAGGTAAAGACATGGTGTTTATTATGCTTTAAATAAACCGTTTCTAATCCCTTGAGCCCATTGAGATAAGCCAACGTTTCCGCATACTTCGCAATCGAATCAATATTGGTTACCACAAACATTTGCTCGCCGCTATGGGCACTCGTATCAACGCTGTATTGCCGTGCAAAGAAATCACTAGTTTGGTCAACTAGTGCGGCTAGTGCAAGATCATAGGATGACAACTCATCGAGTCCAGAGGCGACAATATCATTATAATCTGCACTATTACCTTTATAAATAGCCCAATTGAGTTGGACTGTTAGACCAACATGAGTAATCTTTGAGAGTACCATGAAATCCGTAGCATATCGTACGTTAGCTTGACCAATGCTGTCTGGAAACATACCCCAAACTTCGGCTGCACTGACACTAAACTGGTCTTCTAAATCCCATAATGGGAGTAACATAGGCATGCCACGCGCTTTCGCTGCACCCTTTAATGTACTTGCGTAATCATCATTGCCATCATCAGAGACCACGTGGCGAACGTTGTTCTCATCACGATAGGCAAGCCAAATCATCGCAGTTGGCCGCTGGCTACCCCAAATCGAAACCCCTGCTTGTTTTAGCAAGTTGTCGATTGACGATTCATTGAATGCTGCTACTAAGCGGGTCTGTCCAGACAGCTTTTGGTAATTAAAGGTGGTGATGTAACTCATCGCATGTTTGCGTTGTTCCATCACTAACGGTTCGTTGAGAACATCACTGCGTCCAGAAATTTTAACCAGTACCGACTCGAACAACGAAGATATCGCTTTGTTCCGCTCAGTTGTTGATTGATTAACAACGTCCTTATCGGCGCTATAGAGTGAGTCCACAAGTTTTGCTTGTGCCATGGAGTGATTGCCAAAAAGCGTGACCATCAGTAACAATGTAGAGGATAATTTTTTCACAGGTATTTACTTACGTTAAATCAGTGTAATAGTCAGAAAGATTAGCATATAACGCGCAACAATGCGTTGTTATTACGTCGGGCTACACTATATTGAATCATTGATGTATTAAAGATGAACAAACACTAGATTCTTACGATAATTAACTGACATCTTTGACAAGTTCGTGTACCAGATCACCCTTTAATTGCATTTTTGATAAAAAAGAGTGAAATAAATCTCATATTTCGATGTTTTCTAGTGCGACATTAGTTTAAAATACGCAAAAATTTTTCAGGCAATTAGGTAGAAGGTAATCGTGAGCAATTCTAAATCTCTAAGTTATAAAGACGCAGGTGTAGACATCGACGCAGGAAATGCACTAGTTGAGAACATCAAGAGTGTTGTTAAACGTACACACCGCCCAGAAGTGATGGGGAATCTCGGTGGTTTTGGCGCGTTATGTCAATTACCAACTAAATACAAAAACCCTGTGCTTGTTTCCGGCACCGATGGTGTTGGTACCAAATTGCGCCTGGCGATAGATTTAAAACGTCATGAAAGTGTCGGTATCGATCTCGTGGGCATGTGTGTTAACGACCTTATTGTACAGGGTGGCGAACCGTTGTTTTTCCTTGATTACTTTGCAACTGCTAAGCTCGACGTCGATGTTGCGACTGCGGTTGTAACGGGCATTGCAAAAGGCTGTGAAATGGCCGGCTGTGCATTAATTGGCGGTGAGACTGCTGAAATGCCAGGCATGTATCACGGCGAAGACTACGACATGGCAGGCTTTTGTGTTGGTGTTGTTGAAAAAGAAGATGCGATTGATGGTTCTAAAGTTGCTGCAGGCGATGCACTTATCGCGTTAGCATCATCAGGCCCTCATTCAAACGGTTTCTCTTTGATCCGTAAAGTACTCGACGTTAGCGGTGTTAGCACCGACGACATGTTAGGTCAACGATCAATCGCTGACCATCTGATGGAACCAACTCGTATCTACGTTAAAAACTGCCTAGATGTGATTGCAGAGCACGACGTGCATGCGTTATCGCACATCACTGGTGGTGGTTTCTGGGAAAATATTCCAAGAGTATTACCACAAGACCTTAAAGCAAATATCGACGGCGCAAGCTGGCAGTGGCCTGAAATTTTCAACTGGCTACAAACCAACGGTAATATCGATACTTATGAAATGTATCGCACCTTTAACTGTGGTGTTGGTATGATCTTAGTGGTTCCACAGTCAGATCTTGACAGCGCATTAGCTCAGTTTAAAGACTTAGGCGAAAACGCTTGGCATATTGGTTCTATCGCGCCCCGTGAAGGTGACGAAGACCAAGTAAGCATCGCGTAATTATCTATCAGTTAAGGTTGTAATAATCATGACAAAACGAATTGTAGTATTGATAAGTGGTAGTGGTAGTAATCTCCAAGCTATTATCGATAATTGTCAAAACGGATCGATCGATGGTGCCGTCGTTGGCGTGATCTCAAATCGTCCTGATGTCTATGGCTTAGAACGCGCAACTAGTAGTGAAATAGCCAACCAGGTGATCGACCATAAAGTCTACGGCTCACGTGAAGACTATGACTGCGATCTGGCGCGAGCGATCAATGCGTATCAACCTGATATTATCGTGCTCGCCGGTTTCATGCGTATTTTAACCCCAGCATTCGTGCAGCAGTTTCAAGGAAAGATGGTCAATATCCACCCTTCTCTATTGCCAAAGTATCAAGGGTTGAATACTCACCAACGTGCGATTGACGCTGGGGATGATGTCCACGGTGTCAGCGTTCATTTCGTTACTGAAGAACTCGATGGTGGGCCCGTCATTTTGCAAGCTAAGGTACCCGTTTTCGATACCGATACCAGTGATGATTTGGCAGCACGCGTACATCAGCAAGAACATCGGATTTACCCATTAGTCGTCGGCTGGATGTGTCAGAACCGTTTGGTAATGGTTCAGGATAGCGATAGCTCAACTGCTAAGCTTGACGATGTCATATTGCCAGCACAAGGATATGCGGCAGATTAGCGATAGAAAAAACCGAGCTAGACTCGGTTTTTTTACCTTTTATCGCACATTACGATTGAAACACCTTCAGTTCTAGCCTGTCTAAATCCGCACCATATGGCAGTTCACATTCAACAATATAGACACCATTTCTGCTTTGCCATCTTCCCTCAATATTGAACTTGCCATCACTATTACTGTGCTCCGCACGCCAACCTTCAGGCGCAACACCCAATTCTCCAAGCATTTCTTCACTTTGATCTTTGCACGTTGTCTCAACGTCAATAATGTTGACGACGGTGCCTGCATGCACGCCATAATTGACCGTTATACTAATGCATGCCATGGCCAGAAATTGTTGCATTTTTCGGGGAGTAAATTTAGCGAATCTAAACATAATCAATAGTGTTCCTACAATTGAAATTGATGACAAAGCATTTTTGTTTACAAAATCGTACACTAACTATCCTAACGGCTTACAAAGCCATTGACAACGGTTAATCCATTAGTTATAAACGTTGCAGATTTTAAATTTTCTCTTTATTGCCAACAACAGATTGTTCACAAAAGAATAACAGTGTAGCGATAAATTGTGATCTAAGCGTTATTGTTAAATAACCAAATTGCACTTCTCAAAGCCGCCAACATAAGACAAGTGATTTACTTGTCCACCGTACTATATTGCCTAGAAAAAGCTAAGTTGCTTTAATTGGAGAGTTTTACCTCATGTGTTCTATATTTTCGATTTTCGATATTAAATCCGATCCCCAACAATTACGTACCACGGCATTAGAAATGTCGAAGCTGATGCGTCATCGTGGCCCTGATTGGTCTGGGATTTACGCGTCAGACCGTGCTATTTTAGCGCACGAGCGCTTATCAATTGTCGATGTCGACAATGGCGCACAGCCGTTGTTCAATCAAAATAAAGATAACATTCTTGCGGTAAACGGTGAAATATATAATCACAAAGAGCTTGGCGCACAATATCCTGATTACCAGTTTCAGACTAAATCTGATTGTGAAGTCATTTTAGCCTTATACCAAGCGCACGGCGTGGAGTTCCTTGATAAGCTAAACGGAATGTTTGCATTCGCGTTGTATGACGAAGCACAAGATCGTTATTTGTTAGGCCGCGACCATATGGGTATCATTCCAATGTACACCGGTCGTGATGAGCATGGTAACTTCTATGTTGCGTCTGAGATGAAAGCGTTAGTTCCAGTGTGTAAAACCATTGAGGAATTCCCTCCCGGTCATTATTTCGATAGTAAAGTCGGTGAGATGGTTAAATATTACAACCGTGATTGGAGCGACTACGACACCGTTAAGAACAACGAAGCGAGTCCACAGGCTCTAAAAGTTGCACTTGAAAACTCCGTAAAGCGTCAACTAATGTCAGATGTGCCTTACGGCGTATTGCTATCCGGCGGATTAGACAGCTCTGTTATCTCTGCCATCACCCAGCAGTTCGCCAAAAATCGAGTTGAGGACAATGATGAGTCAGGCGCTTGGTGGCCACAACTCCATTCATTTGCCGTTGGTCTCGAAGGATCGCCAGACTTGATCGCAGCTCAGAAAGTCGCAGACCATCTTGGCACTGTGCATCACCCTATTCATTTCACGATTCGTGAAGGTCTTGATGCGATTAAGGATGTTATCTACCATTTGGAAACGTACGATGTCACCACGATTCGTGCATCGACTCCAATGTATCTTATGGCGCGTAAAATCAAGGCGATGGGCATTAAAATGGTGTTATCCGGTGAGGGTTCTGATGAATTACTTGGCGGTTATCTTTATTTCCATAAAGCGCCTAACGCCCGTGAGTTCCATGAAGAAACAGTTCGCAAGTTAAACAAACTTCATATGTTTGATTGTGCTCGTGCTAACAAAGCGATGGCAGCTTGGGGTGTTGAGGCACGCGTGCCCTTCCTCGATAAAGAATTTATTGATGTTGCGATGACTCAAAATCCAGATGCTAAATTGATCACTAAAGATCGGATGGAGAAACACATCTTGCGTGAAGCCTTTGCCGACATGTTACCGGAATCAGTCGCTTGGCGTCAGAAGGAACAATTCTCTGATGGCGTTGGTTACTCGTGGATTGATGAATTAAAAGCACATGCTGCATCAGTCGTTACCGATCAGCAACTTGAAAACGCTGAGTTTAAATATCCGCACAACACACCAGATAGCAAAGAAGGTTATTTATTTAGAACCATTTTCGAAGGCCATTTCCCGAATGAAACAGCCGCAAAATGTGTTCCAGGCGGAAAGTCTGTCGCGTGTTCAACCCCTGAAGCATTAGCATGGGACGAGAGTTTCCAAAACCTCAATGATCCATCAGGTCGTTCTATCGCTGCTGTTCATAACGATAGTTACTAAACATTAAAGGGGACTGTTGTTAAAAACAGTCCCCTTTAAATGATTAAGTTACCGACATAAAAAAGCCTGCGTTTTTTACGCAGGCTTTTTTATGTTTAGTCGCGCTTACTGTTCCCAGTATGCTTCTTCTAAGCTGTCTTCACGTTCAGGTAAACCACGTGACAGTCTCGGCGAATGTTGGTTTAGCATTTCGAAACTAACGCGGTTTGAGTATTTACAGATCTGCGCGAACGATGAATAACACAGTGCCGGTTGTAAATGCTTACTTGAGTTCGGAAAATATTGTTGATGATAATGGTTAGCAGACATGTCATGTAACAACGCAGATAACGCGCCATCTCCAGCACCATTGGTGTTCTTTATCTTCGATGGGCCACCCATGTACGGTTCAATGTGTGAAAACACCATCATTGGCTCACGACAATCCGTCTTACGCATTGGACGACTAAACTCAAACTGATTAAAGTCGGCAACAGATGCCGTTTTAAGCGGGTTTGAGGTCGGTCGTTTCATTTCATTATCACAATACCCTGACAAATAAAGACCTTCTGGACCGGCGGTCAATAATACCAAATCTGCAAATTCGAGTGCACGTTTACTCGCAAGTAATGGATCTGACTCGCCGGTCAGTACCTCAGCTTCTTCTTCATTCATTGCCAATACGGTGACGTGACGCTCAATGAAGTTTAACCACCATGTCGGATCTTGCTCGATGATCTGCTTAGTGCCAAGACTTAACACAACAGGTGTGCCACTTTCATTGGCATACTCAACTGCTTTCATGGTCGCTTGGTCAATGGTGTCACCATCACCCACACGCATTAAGTATGAACTAATGATTAGCGCAGACGCGCCATTTACGACATCACGGTCGATACTGCCACTCGTTAACGCGTTAGACATTCCGCTGTTAAACGCAAATGTACGTTCACCATCTTCACTAATCAGCGTAAAGCAACGACCAATAGGGCCTGCCACCGGTTGTAAAATATCTAAATCAACTTTAGAAGAAGTATTACATAAATACTTGTATGCATAACCTTTGGCACGAATAGGATCGCTAATTACGCCAAATAGTACACTACGAGCGTCAGATAATACGGAGAAATTATGAAGAGTGTTGCCAATCGTACCACCAGCAAACTCGTGGCTAATCAGATCATCTTGGACTAAGAGTTGATAAATTTCCTCAGCCTGAGCATCATTAACAAGACAAGATGTTCCTTTTATCAAATCAAATTTTTGCAGAAATTTATCATCAACCGGCGCTTCGATATCAACCAGTGTCTGATCAATACCACAGATATGGCTCTCTATCGACGGGGTTTTAATCGCTTCCCCCATTTTCTTTCTATTTGCCACAGGAAAATAATGTTTGATCTTGCGTTGACCAGGAAACTTCATAAATATCAGACTCGTTATTTTAAAGGCACCACCTTGCAAAAACAAAGTGGATTGGTAAGCCCATTTTAACTGATCGACTTAACGCGGAGCGAATACTATTTAAAATTTATGTGACTTAACACCATAATTACCCGCTACATCCCAGAAAGTTGCTGGTCTATCAATCCTTTTAGTACCTGAACGTGTTCATCACTATCATTTAGCGCCGCAATGTAGTCATAATTTTCGCCGCCTGCGTTAATAAAAATTTCGCGGTTTTCCTGCTCTATCTCTTCAATCGTTTCTAAACAGTCAACTGCAAACGCTGGGCAGATAATATCAACGCTTTTTACCCCTTCGGTCGCGAGCTTAGTCAACGTTAGATCGGTGTACGGCGACAGCCATTGCGCTTTGCCAAATCGAGATTGATAACAAATCTGCCATTGATCATCACGTAACCCAAGTGTTTGTACTAATGCGAGCGCGGTGCGCTGACATTGCGCCTGATAGGGATCGCCAGCATCCACATAGCGTTGCGGCATGCCATGGAAAGAGATAATTAACTTGTCATTTTGACCATGTTGTTGCCATTTACGTCGAACCGAATTTGCAAGCGCCTCAATGTAGTTAGCATCGTCACAATACTCCATCACCATTCGCACTTGAGGTATGTGACGGGTAATCGCCAAGATTGCATTAAGTTGGTCGCTAATTACAGCCGTCGTTGTCGCGGAGTACTGGGGATACATTGGTAACACCACAATATCTTTAATACCGTGCAGTTCAAATGTTGAAAGTGCATCGTTAATGCTCGGCTTACCGTAGCTCATCGCACTAACACAATGAATATTTTTGCCGTATTGGTCATTAAGCTTATCGACGATTGACTGGCTAAAGTAACGCAACGGTGAGCCGTTCTCAGTCCAAATTTGTTGATACAGCTTTGCAACCTTGGGGCTCCGTAGCGGTAAAATCACACCGTACAACAATGGCTTCCATAATAACGACGGTAAATCGATAACTCGCTTGTCAGCAAGAAACTGGGCGAGGTATCGATACACGGCGACAGGTGTCGGACGCTCTGGTGTTCCTAAGTTGGCTACAATTACGCCAATTTGTTTTGATTGCTGTGGCACGTAACGATCCTGTAATAATATAAACGCTGTTAGGTTAACATTGCTCAGGTAACATAACACCCTACTGAATGACCTAAAATCAATAAAACTGAAATAGCAGCCATAAAAAAACGCATTAATAACAGGTATTAATGCGTTTTGGTGCGTAACAGTATCGAGTAACTATTATGCTAGTAATGCTTTGATTTCTTCACTCACTGCGATGACTTGTTTGGTGCCATCTAAGCTGTGGTATTTGTTTAAGCCTTCGCTCGCCGCATTGGTATAATAAGCAATCAACGGCTTGGTTTGATCATGGTATATACCAAGACGCTTACGAACCGTTGACTCTTCATCATCAGGACGGATAGATAATTCTTCACCGGTAACATCGTCTTTCATATCCACTTTAGGTGGATTATAAGTAACATGATAGACACGACCAGAACCAGAATGTACGCGACGACCACTCATGCGTTTAACGATGTCTTCATCTGGCACATCAATTTCAACTACGTGATCGACCAGAATATTATTTTCTTTCATCGCATCCGCTTGCGGAATAGTGCGCGGGAAGCCATCGAGCAAGAAGCCTTGCTCACAATCTGCTTCTGCAACACGCTCTTTCACTAAGCCAATGATTAAATCATCTGATACAAGTTGTCCTGCATCCATTACTTTCTTAGCTTCAAGACCTAGCTGAGTGCCAGCTTTGATTGCAGCTCTTAACATATCACCGGTCGAGATTTGTGGAATGCCAAACGTATCCATCAAAAACTGAGCTTGTGTACCTTTACCTGCGCCAGGAGCGCCAAGTAATATAATGCGCATATTATATCCCCTGTAGAATATCAATTATAAATTTTAAACTGCCACCGATAATACAGAACATAAATCAGATGTACAGTGAACATTGTCTAGACTTTAGCCACACAGTCCGTTGTAACGACGAATATCAATAAAAAGGCCCATAAACAAGGTTATAGGCCAATTAATTCGCCAGTCTACGCTCGTGGTAGTGTTGGATAATCTAACCCAAGCATATTACGCATCACGCGAACAACCTGGCAACTATAGCCAAATTCATTGTCATACCAAACATAAAGGACGCAGCTATTTGCGCTAGTGATCGTCGCAGTAGAGTCGATGACACCGGCATAGCGGGAACCGACGAGATCTGTTGAAACAATTTCACTCGATGTCGTGAAATCTATTTGGTCTTGTAGCGTTGAGTGTAATGCGACATCACGTAAATACGCATTAAGATCGTCCGTTGTTACACCATCTCTCAGATTAAGGTTCATAATCGCCATAGATACATTCGCCGTTGGCACACGTATCGCGTTACCCGTTAACTTGCCACCGAGTTCAGGCAACGCCTTTGAAACAGCTTTTGCGGCACCAGTAGATGTAAGTACCATATTCAGCGGTGCGCTACGACCACGACGTGGTGCTGGGTGATAGTTATCGATTAGGTTTTGATCGTTGGTATATGAATGAACCGTTTCTATATGGCCATTAATGATACCAAATTTGTCGTTAACGGCTTTGAGCACAGGCGTGATGGCATTCGTGGTACAACTTGCTGCACTGACAATACGCGCATCAGCGATCATCTCTTCATTAACGCCATAAACAATGTTGTCAATGTCGCCCTTCGCAGGTGCGGTTAACAACACTTTTTGGGTACCAGTCGACTTTAAATGCTCAGATAGACCAGCTTCATCGGTCCATATTCCCGTATTATCAACGATCAACGCATTGTTAATACCATATTGAGTGTAATCGATTGTCGCCGGAGAGTTTGAGTAGATAATTTGAATATAATTACCATTGGCGATAATTGCATTATTAGATTCATCGACTTCTATTGAACCATTGAACGGTCCATGAACAGAATCACGACGCAATAAGCTCGCTCGTTTTTCTAAATCGCCGCCTTGACCGCGGACCACAATCGCACGCAAGCGCATGAAATTTGCTTTACCGCTACGTTCAATAAGCAGGCGAGCTAATAGTCGACCAATTCGACCAAAGCCATAAAGTACAACATCGCGAGGTTGATTTTTTTCATTGTTATTACAGACCTCAGACAGCTCACCTTTAAGGAATTCGACAGCATGGCTGTAATCGGTGTCATGAAGTTTTGCGTATTTAATCGCTAACTTGCCTAAATCGATGCGACTTTGTGCAATTTCTAACGTGAAAAGCGCTTCTAACAGCGGGAAAGATTCGCGTAAACGTAATTTTTCACCAATATGCTGGCGAACATTACGATGAGCCTTGATGATATCAATTGTTGTCGCACCTAGCAGCGGACGACCATAAACAGTAATTTCAACACCTTGCTGGCGAAATAATTTTCCAAGCAATGGTTGCATTGCTTCTGCCAATTCCTGACGCTCTTGCCAACTGTCTAAATACTTATCTTGGTTCATTTATGTTTCCTTTATAGGCTAAATTTGAAAAGTTGATCGAAAATACGTTAAAGTATGATTATGAATACTCGAAATATCAGTTAAATACGGAAAAACCAAATACTCATGTAATGCATTATGTAATGTTTTATCGTTAGATACCTTTAATTATAACGCAAGGTACGAAAAACGGACGAAAAACTGCGTTAAATTTTAGCGTTATATTATCGTAAGACCCAAGGAAAAACTAGTAGTATCAGCCATTTCGGCTCAATGTAATTTTTAAATCAGGAATGTAAGTTGAATACAAAATTGATTACGTTATCGGCGTTATTTATCACCCCACTACTCAGCGGTTGTCTTAGCGATGAGCGCACAATTTACGCTATTTGCGATGATAATCCGCAAATATGCAACGACGTTGAGACCAAAGGATGGTGTAAAACCGAAAGAGCGTTGGTGATTCGCCACCGAGAACGGGAAATACTCGCGCCGAATGATCATGAAAACTTATTTAGTGGGCTTAACGAATGGCAAGAATTTAGTCAATGCATTGAAATTGCAGCAAATATAAAGCGACGTCAGGTAAAAGACAGAGATGCGATCAAAGAATCAACATTTCTTGTAACCCTACAAGAAATAGCACGAATAGAGAAAGAAACACGACACAGCGAGTTACCAGAATTCTTATACTACCATTGGGCCCAAGACGGTGATCAACGAAAGATCGACAAGCTAATCGCATTGGACGCACGCGGAAAATTAAATACAACCAAACGCCAGTTAATGATGGCTTCGTTTTATGGTAAAACCAACAAAAACAAGGCAGTATCAACACAATACAAGGCCCTTAGTCTATTATCATCACCGGATCTAGATAAGTTACCGCCGTCTTTATTTGCCAGTTTGGCGACACATTTCTATCAAAATAAGAATTATAAACTGTCATTTGTTTGGGCTCAAGTTGCGGTAAAATCAGGTATGAAAGCGAATAAGTTTAATTCGTTACAACAAAAGCTGGAAACGCAACAAGCCGACATCAATAAACTCAATGCGCTAGCTGTTGCGACGTACGACTCCATACAAGCGTTAAATTTTATTGAACCAGACGCTAAAATTTAGCGCTCACTTTTGTAATAAAATTACGTAATATCCGTAATTTTATTGCAAAACACCCCCTAAGTATGTCATATTGCGTGTAAATAACTTACAGGCAATGTAAATAATGAATGTCTTAGAACAAATTACTATCAATTTAAATAAATTAAGTCGTTCTGAACGTAAAGTAGCTGACGCTATTTTGGCAGCGCCAAAATCCGCTATTCATTCAAGCATCGCAACGTTAGCGAAATTGGCCGATGTAAGTGAACCCACTGTTAACCGTTTTTGTCGCCGAATGGACACCAAAGGTTTCCCAGATTTTAAATTACACCTAGCGCAAAGTTTGGCTAACGGTACGCCCTACGTTAATCGTCACGTTGAAGAAAGCGATTCTGTTGAGGATTACACCAACAAAATTTATGAAGCAACATTGGCGAGTCTCGACCGTAGCCGTCAAATGGTGGATACCACTTCTATTAACAAGGCCGTTGATATATTAACCCAAGCGAAGAAAATTTCTTTTTTTGGACTTGGCGCGTCTGCGGCTGTCGCCCAAGACGCCCTCAACAAATTTTTTAGATTTAACGTGCCAGTACAAAGTTTTCAAGACGCGTTAATGCAACGAATGGCTTGTATTAACTCGAATGACGGCGATGTTGTCATCTTAATTTCACATACAGGACGTACAAAGTCGTTAGTTGATCTTGCTGTGATGGCCAAATCCAACGATGCAATGGTCATTGGTATTACTGCCAAGAACTCGCCGCTTGCCAATGAATGTAATTTAGTTATCTCGTCAGAAGTGCCAGAAGATACCGATTTGTACATGCCGATGGCTTCAAGGATCGGCCAGTTAATTATTATTGATGTACTCGCGACAGGATTTACCCTACGCCGCGGTGCAAAATTTAGAGACAATCTACAAAAGGTTAAACAAGGGATCAAAGAATCCCGCTTCACAAAGCAATTGGAAAACTAGTGCCATAGTGCATTAAGTAAGCGGTCTAAAAACCACTAGTTATATTGGGTTAGCGTATGTTAATCCAGTAAATAAACCAACAATCACAAGAGTCGGAAAATACTATGTATAGAAGAACCAAAATTTTAACAACGTTAGGTCCAGCCACTGATACACCTGAAATTCTCGAAAAATTAATCAAAGCTGGTGCAAATGTAGTACGTCTAAATTTCTCTCACGGCGTTGCTCAAGATCATATTAACCGTGCAGAAATGGTACGTAGCGTTGCGAAAAAATTAAATACGTATGTTGGTATTTTAGGTGACTTGCAAGGTCCAAAAATCCGCGTAGCTCGTTTTAAAGAGACTAAAATTCAATTAGCAGTCGGTGACGTATTTACCCTAGACGCTGAATTAGACAAAGATATCGGCGACACCAACCAAGTTGGTCTCGATTACAAAGAGCTACCTAATGATGTATTTGTTGGCGACGTACTATTACTCGACGATGGCCGTGTTCAGTTAAAAGTGACGGCGATTGAGGGCAGTCGAGTGATAACTGAAGTTATCATTGGTGGTCCATTATCGAACAATAAAGGCATCAATAAGCAAGGTGGTGGTTTAACGGCCGATGCACTTACTGACAAAGATAAAGCGGATATACTTACCGCCGCTGAAATCGGTGTTGAATACCTTGCTGTTTCATTTCCACGTAACGGTGATGAAATGCGTTACGCTCGAAATCTTGCAGAAAAAGCAGGATTAAAGACTAAACTAGTCGCAAAAATTGAACGTGCTGAAGTTGTTGCCACTGACGAAGCACTTGATGACGTTATTATCGCGTCTGACGCTGTTATGGTTGCCCGTGGTGATTTAGGTGTTGAAATTGGCGATGCTGAGCTGGTTGCAGTGCAAAAGAACATTATTCGTCGCACTCGTATGATGAACCGCGTTGTGATCACAGCGACTCAAATGATGGAGTCAATGATCGAAAACCCAATGCCGACACGTGCTGAAGTGATGGATGTTGCAAACGCGGTACTTGATGGTACCGATGCGGTTATGTTATCTGCGGAAACGGCTGCTGGTGCCTACCCTGTTGAAACCGTGCTAGCAATGGCCAATGTTTGTCTTGGTGCAGAGAGTCACCCATCGATTATTAAATCAAGTCATCGTATGCAACAAGAATTTACGACGGTTGAAGAAACAATCGCATTATCAACGATGTATGCTGCCAATCACCTAAAAGGTGTTAAGGCAATTGTATCGTTAAGTGAATCAGGCGCAACACCGCAACTAATGTCTCGCATTAGCTCACACATGCCTATTTACTGTTTATCGCGCCATGCTCGCACGTTGGGTTCCGCTGCGCTATACCGTGGTGTATATTCTGTCTACTTCGACTCTACATCGGTGCCGCAAGAAAGCTTAGCGCTTTCTGCCCTTGCAGAGCTAAAGCTTCAGGGACATGTTGAAAGTGGTGACCAAGTGCTCTTCACTTACGGTGACACAATGGAAACGGTTGGTGGCACCAATACTTGTAAGTTATTGACTGTTAAATAACTTATACCATTTGTATTAATTATTTGATCTTGTTGTGCGAAGAGAAAATAGTCGAGAACAAGGCGCTCGAATGACCAATAGCGGGCTATTGGGATTGAGAGCAACGCCGTAGTCGTCAATTTTAACGAGTACAAGTGGTCAGATATTAAATGCAAATGGTATTACACAGTAAATAAAAGGCCCCCGTAAGTTGAACCTTACGGGGGCCTTTTTAATGCCGATAGAAAAATTAACCGTAGATGGTCGGTATTGGTTGACGCTTATGTTGTGTGCGTTGATAAATCGCTATCAGCCGCGATTCGATGTCGCCGCGCACCTCTTTCCCCTCTAGAAAGTCATCTATCTGATCATAGGTCATACCTAAGGCAGCTTCATCAGTTAATTGGGGACTATCACATTCCAAATCAGCGGTAGGCGCTTTCGTTACCAATGCCTCTGGCGCACCGAGATGACTAGCAAGCGCTCTGACTTGGCGCTTATTAAGTCCAAACAATGGGGCAAGATCGCATGCACCATCACCAAACTTGGTGTAAAACCCCGTAATGTTCTCCGCAGAATGATCGGTACCGATAACCAAGCCGCCGGTAAGCCCAGCGATATGATACTGAGCGGACATCCGCATTCTTGCCTTAACATTGCCTTTCACAAAATCTCGTTTCACAGAACGTCCAATCAGCAAATTATTACCTTGGACTTCACAATCAATAGCGTCCGCTGCCACTTTAATGTTAACCGTAACAGAATGAGTAGGCTTAATAAAGCTGAGCGCTAGTTGCGCTTCATCTTCGTCACGTTGCTCTCCGTAAGGCAAACGTACCGCATAAAACGCATATTGGTCATCGCCATTCAATTGATTCAATTGATCCACCGCTATTTGTGCCAGACGGCCAGTTAACGTCGAATCAATACCGCCGCTAATACCTAAGACAAGCGATTTAGCGCCACTATCAGTCAACATTGTTTGAATAAACGCGACACGACGATTAATTTCATAACCAACGTCAATCTGCGCCAATACCTGCATTTCCTTTAGGATTTCTTGTTTCATTTTGTCTTTACTCTTATTTTATTGACCGCTTAACCGCTATACCATTGCGTTAATCCGGTCGCTATAGATTGATCCTTTGGATCTAGCGTTAAGTATTGTTCAATCTTTCGATCAAAAAGATAGGCGACGACCAAACCAGGCACCCCCAATTCAACCATTGCCATTTCAATGTGCTGTATTAACTCACTCGATGTTATCTTAGTGCCCTGCACTTCCATGATAAATCGTTGTTGTGACTTAGCAATTGCTCGTGGGTCCATCGCGACGTCACCACCGTTGCGCACCAACTTACTTGGAAAAAGAAACAAGCTATCAGGCGTAGTAAAAGCGACAATAACTTCTTTAAGCAATATTTTTAGTGGACCATGAAGTGGAATTATCTTCCCTGTTAATTTACCATTAGTTGCACGAAGAGACCAATAATTTCCTTTGATATCTTGGCGATAGCTCGCTAGGATCGACGACAGCGACTGCCCAGTTAAAATCTGAATACGCAGCGTATACAAATACGCCAGCAACTTAGGCGTCTTGGCTGCTCGGTAATATATGCCTTTTATTTGTGGTCCGCTAAGTGACTGCGATTTTCGCTGCGGGATTAACGCAGTCACCAACAACCCCGTCAATGGTTTAATCGGTTGAGCCACCAGATAATCGCTATCCACTGCGAATTGTAACAAGCCACGTAATTGACTTGCTACACTTTTTAATTGACTCAGTTTTTTTTGCTTTAATAACGGACGAAAAATTCTCAACTCAACGAGTTCATTAGTGATCTTGTCTAGTGGCACGCTACCAATTTGGGCGAGTACATTACGCTCAATATTACGAATAGCATCGTTAGCATTTTTGTACTTTTTGCTAAACATTTTCTCGCCACTAAATCGCCAAAATTCACTGAGCCTAACATGGTCTTTTTCGCTATTGAATTTTAACTTTAAGATATCTTCACCACGCTTAACTAACGGCTGAATCTTTGCCGCAATCCTACGCGCAACTCCGGCATCTATTTGCTCGCTATTACCAATGAAATAATTGCACTGTTTTCCATTTCTGCCACCCACGCGATAAAAATAATAGTAGCTAACCAGACGTGTTCCGTCATCTTTGGGCTTACCAAACCGAGCATGAAAGCCAGGATATTGGCTGTCATTAACTCTAGTGACGTTGCTAGCGACAGAAGTGATTCCCCCTTGAGTGATCCGCTCCTTAATCCTCATAAAACCCTCATTAATCCAATTTAACACCACAAATGTAGCACAGTTAAATATTCGCATCAATAGCTACACCAATGGAACGGGAGGCTCGCACCATAAACACCCATCCACTTACGATCGGCGCTTTAAAGTCTGAGAAGTTAGGAAGATATACCAATCATATTTAAGCAATACGATAAAAAGTTGCCCTACCTCTATTTATTTACTAATAAGGTTGGTGCTATTCCACTGCAACATTTATAATGCCCAATATTACAATACTTCGTTTAGGAACGTTCTTGTCATTTTCAAATTTTGGTTTAGATAAACGCCTCACCGCCTCCCTAGAACATCTTGGTTTTAGTGAAGCTACCCCCATTCAAATTGAGGCCATTCCGGTGGCAATGGTCGGTAAAGATATTCTCGCATCTTCACAAACAGGCTCAGGAAAAACCATCGCATTTTTACTGCCAATTATGCAGCGTTTATTGCGCCAAAAAGCCTACTCTAAACGTGACCCAAGAGCACTCATTTTGGCCCCTACCCGAGAGCTTGCAATGCAAGTTTATCAAGACTTTAAAAAGCTGACAGGCTCGAGCCGTTTGAACGCAAGTTTGATCGTCGGTGGTGAGTCATTTAATGATCAAGCGAAAGTATTGCGTAAAGAACCGGATATCATTATTGGTACACCTGGACGCATCAGCGATCACTTAGAGCATCGTCATATCTTTTTGCAAGGGCTTGAAGTGCTCGTGCTTGATGAAGCCGATAGAATGTTGGATATGGGCTTTGCGACCGCTCTGCGCCATATCAATAAAGCAGCAGATCATCGCAAACGTCAAACAATGTTGTTTTCTGCAACAATCGACGACAAAGCCATTAAGAACCTCAGCGTCGAAGTGCTCCAAGACGCTAAGCGAATTGAGATCGGCCGAGCAACCGATAAACATCAAAATATTAGCCAATTGGTTTATCTGGCGGATCATTTAGATCATAAAGAAGCGTTGTTAAATGCGATTTGCCAACAACCGTTTGAGCAAATGTTGATCTTTACCGCCACGAAAAGCGATTGTGATCGCCTTAGCGCCTTATTAAGTGACAATGGTGTTAAAGCGAGTGCCTTACATGGTGACATGGCACAAAGCGCTCGCAATAAAGCAATGGACGACTTTAAACGTACCGTTAGTAAAGTGTTAGTCGCGACAGACATCGCAGCTCGTGGGCTTGATATCAAGCATGTTAGTCATGTCGTCAACTTCGACCTGCCTAAGCATCCTGAAGACTATATTCACCGGATTGGCCGAACCGGTCGTGCGGGCAAAGATGGTCAGGCTATTTCCTTTGTCAGTAAAAAAGACTGGGCAAGCTTTGAGCGGATTCAATTGTTGCTCAAGTCGAGCTTTAGTTTTAGCGAATTAACTGGCTTGGTCGCAAAATTCAAAGGGATCAAAACCAAGAAGATTGTCGCCAAAGGCAAATCAGAAAACGCTAAGCATAAGAAATATGTGGCGAAGAAAAAGGTTGCCAAGAAAGCACCAGCCAAAAAGCTCGATAAATCGTTTGTTAATGCGGTAGATGTAGGTCACGTCGCCATGAAGCGTAAGAAGAAATAAAAAAAAGCCCCGTTAGCAATACTAACGGGGCTTTTTTCATCACACCATTTAAATTAATCGTCCGGTCACAACCTACACTCTATCGCTAGTATATTCCCCTAACAATAAATGTTGATCGCCCATAACAATACCATTCAAATGATATGCTACTTAATCACGGCGAATCGTGCGACTTGCCGTGTAAGTTTAATACTATGACGAGGCTAAGGAAGTTATTCCTTCGCTTCCAATTGCTCTACGCGCGCTTTTAGTTTTTGACCAGCTCTAAAAGTGACGACACGACGTGCCGAAATGGGAATGTCTTCACCCGTTTTAGGGTTTCGACCAGGACGCTCAGCTTTGTCACGCAGATCAAAATTACCAAAACCTGATAATTTGATTTGCTCTCCATTTTCCAAACAAGCACGAAGCTCTTCAAAAAATAGTTCTACCATATCCTTGGCTTCTTTTTTGCTGAAGTCCAATTTCTCGAATAGATGTTCTGCCATCTCGGCTTTAGTTAGGGCCATAAACTAGTCTCTTAAGGTTGCATCAAATGAATCATTAGCAGCTTGCACAGCTTTTTCAACGACTAATGAAATCTCTTTTTCTTCTAACGTACGAGAGGTATCTTGCAATGTTAATGCAATCGCGAGGCTCTTAAATCCGTCTTCAACGCCTTGCCCCCTATATACATCAAATAAGTTTATGCCAACTAACTGATTTTCGCCAATATTTTGTATGCTTTTTATCACATCTTTTGCATTAACATCTTCCTTGACTACTAATGCTATATCACGACGGTTAGCAGGAAACTTAGACTGGGCGCTGGATTCAGGTAATTTACGCTGTAAAAGTGCGGCCTGAGTCATCTCAAATACAATGGTACGACCATTGAGTCCGAGAGCCTTTTCATGCTGTGGATGGATAGCTCCAATGTGTCCAACTGACTCACCATTAAGGAAAATCTCCGCTGACTGACCAGGATGAAGCGCATTTAGCGACGCTTTTCTAAACTCAAATTGTTCAGTATCGGCGGTTAAGTCGAGTAACGCTTCAAGATCACCTTTCATGTCAAAGAAATCCACTGGGCGAGATTCGATGTCCCAATGTTCATCGCTGTAGCCGCCCGAAATAACACCAGCAATCATTGGATCTTGTGAAATCCCATGTTCGCTCTCGCTATTTGGGTAGAAACGAAGTCCAGTTTCAAACAGACGAACTCGGCCTTGTTGGCGTTTTTGATTATTACTCACCGCTTGCAGTAAACCAGTCCATAAGCTTACACGCATCACCGACATATCAGCCGAGATTGGATGAGGTAGAACTTTCCCCTCAAGCTGTGGGAATAATACTTTTTGCTTTTTCGGATCAACAAAGCTGTAGGTGATTGCTTCATTAAAACCACGAGCAACCAACACATCGCGTAATTTACGCACCGGTAATTGCTTTTCGTTATGAGCAGTCATCGACAACGTAGCCGTTGGCGACACGTTTGGAATGTTATTGTAACCATACACCCGTGCAATTTCTTCAACCAAATCAGACTCGATGTTGATATCGAAGCGATAAGACGGTGAAACACAATCCCAACCTTGTTCGGTATCAGTAATAGCAATACCCAAACGTGTCAGGATTTCACTGATTTGCTCATCGGCAATCTTAATACCAATAATTCGTTCGATGCGGCTACGACGTAGTGCGATGGTGTCATGGACAGGTAATGCGTCAGTCGACACGGTTTCAACGATTGGACCCGCTTGACCACCAACTATCTCGAGCAATAAATTAGTTGCACGTTCCATCGCGTCAAATTGTAGTTGCGAGTCAACACCGCGCTCATAACGATGAGAAGCATCTGTATGCAGCCCATATTTACGTGCTTGTCCGGCAATGGCTAGCGGCGCAAAGAATGCGCTCTCTAAGAATATGTCGTTGCTGTGGGCGGTAACACCACTGTCCTGCCCACCAAAGATACCGGCCATTGCAAGTGCTTTGGTGCTATCGGCGATCACGAGCGTGTCTTCACGCAACGCAGCTTCGTTACCATCTAACAAGATTAGCTTTTCGTCTTTATGTGCGAGGCGAACATCAATCGCGCCATCGATTTTAGCCAAATCGAATGCATGCATTGGATGACCCAGTTCGATCAACACAAAATTGGTCACATCAACCACGGGATCGATTGAACGAACACCACTACGACGCAGCTTTTCACTCATCCATAATGGCGTTGCAGAATCAAGGTTAATTCCCTTGATAACACGGCCTAAATAACGTGGACATGCATTCGGTGCCGACAATGTAATCGTAAGCTTATCGTCAATGGTGACCGGCGCCGGAGTAATCTCAGGCGTGGTAACGGCGATCGAATTGAGTACGCCCACTTCACGTGCGATACCTTTCATTCCAAGGCAGTCCGCGCGATTAGCCGTTAAATCGACATCAATGGTGACATCATTTAACTGTAAATAATCACGGACACACACGCCAATTGGCGCATCGGTCGGTAGTTCTAAAATGCCGTCACTGTCATCGCTCATGCCCAACTCGCTAAAAGAACATAGCATTCCAAACGATGGTTGACCGCGTAACTTGGCTTTCTTAATTTTGAAATCGCCAGGTAGTACAGCACCCACTTTCGCTACAGCTACTTTTAGTCCCTGACGACAATTTTTCGCGCCACAGACGATATCAATTAATTCATCGTCACCAACATTAATTTTGGTTACTTGAAGCTTATCGGCATCCGGATGAGGCCCACACTCTACGACTTCACCAACAACAACGTTGCTAAACTCGGCGGCTACGGGAGCAACTTCATCCACTTCTAGACCGGCCATGGTGATTTGAGCCGATAACTCGTCACTTGTTATGCTTGGGTTTACCCATTCGCGTAACCATGATTCACTAAATTTCATCTCTTTAAACCTTACTTAAACTGTTTTAGGAAGCGTGCATCATTCTCAAAGAATGAGCGTAAATCATCAACGCCGTAACGTAACATTGTTAAGCGTTCGACTCCCATACCAAAGGCGAAGCCAGTGTATTCTTCAGGATCGATGCCTACTGAGCGCAATACATCAGGGTGGACCATGCCACAACCCAACACTTCCAACCAACCGTTTTTACCTTTCACGTCAACTTCAGCCGATGGTTCTGTAAACGGAAAATAAGAAGGACGGAAACGGATTTCTAAATCTTCTTCGAAAAAGTTTTGTAAGAAATCATGCAGTATTCCCTTCAATTGGGTAAAGCTAACGTTTTTGTCAATCATTAACCCTTCCACCTGATGAAACATTGGTGTATGAGTTTGATCATAGTCATTACGGTAAACACGGCCAGGCGAAATAATGCGAAGCGGTGGCTTTTCAACTTCCATGGTGCGAATTTGAACGCATGACGTTTGAGTACGCAATACCGTTTTTGGATCAAAATAGAATGTATCATGATCGGCGCGTGCTGGATGATGAGCTGGAATATTTAAGGCGTCGAAGTTATGAAAATCATCTTCCACTTCAGGACCCGCTTTTACGCTAAAGCCTAATTCGCCAAAGAACGTTTCAATACGCTCGATTGTACGGTTAACTGGATGAATATTACCGCTGGCAATACGGCGTCCAGGCAAGCTAACATCAATAGATTCAGCCGCTAATTTCTCATTCAACGCCGCAGTCCGTAATGTATCGCCTTTAGCGATAAGGGCTTGTTGGATCTGTTGCTTACCTTTGTTAATAAGCTGCCCAGCTTTTGGACGTTCCTCATTTGAAAGTTGACCGAGCGACTTTAATAAGTCAGTCATTTTGCCTTTCTTACCTAAATAGGTAACGCGTACTTGATCAAGTACACTTAGATCGTTGGCGTCATTAATTTCAGCGAGCGCTTGATTAACGATTGGTTCTAATTGCTGCATTAAGCTATCCCATTTAATGGTCGTCATTGGCGGTCTATTTCACGCCAAGACATTAAAATGATTGATAAAGGCGGCAATTCTACGCGATGAACGCCCTAATAGCTAGGGCTGGGTTAACTTTCGTTTCTAAATCGAGCGCTAAAATCATGAACGATTAACTTTCCAATATTCCGATTGTTAACGATGTGATCTAGCGCATTGTTTACATCTCGATAGCGATAACAAGAATCGACGGTTGGGGTTATCGCATCAAAGGCGAACAGCGCCATGAATTGACTTTAACATTGTTAAATTAGCGGCGTTCTATACGTTTATTTTCTGTGATGCAACGTGCTCGCGGATTATTTTTTAATAGCAACGAAAAATCAACAGAATTCATGGTCAGTGTGGTGCAATGACTCCTATTCGACTTTATGTCAATCATTACCTCATTGTCCCCTCAATTTGGCCACAAGGTTGGTCCAACGACTAATTGGTGAGAGTTTCTTGTGGCGATAAGTACTGCATTAGTTGTGTCTCCTAAAACCGATAACTAGCCCTTAAATATCGCTAAACTAAGGGCTAGGTCAGATTAAATCAAGATATATAGCGGTTCGATGGATTTAGGTTGCGCTAACAAGGGCTTCACCGTAAAATCGCGCGTCTGAAACTTTATTATTGTTCAATCTATAGGTAATCCCATGTCAGCATCAATTGTATTAAAACCCGGCCGCGAAAAAGCACTAAATCGCCGTCATCCTTGGATATTCTCTATGGCGATCAAGAGTGTCACCGGAAAGCCAACACAAGGTCAAACAGTTGATGTGCTCGACAGTAAAGGTAAATGGCTAGCAAAAGGTGCCTATTCTCCTGAGTCTCAAATTCGAGTGCGTCTGTGGAGTTTCGAGAAAGACCAGCCTATTAATGGCAGTTTCTTTGAGATGCGGATCCGTCAAGCGTTAAGCGCTCGCCAAGCATTGATTATAGATCAGAAATTAACAGGCTTTCGCTTAGTCGCCGCCGAATCCGATTACTTGCCGGGGATCACCATCGATCATTACGACGATACTCTCGTGTGTCAATTACTCAGTGCAGGTGCCGAATATAACCGTCATCACATTATTGGCGCGCTTGAAGAAGTGTTCCCGAACCATAAAATCTATGATCGTTCAGATGTAGAGGTACGTAAAAAAGAAGGCCTAGAGAAGACCCAAGGTCCTATTAAGGGCGACGTTGGCGAAGAATTAAGTGTTATTGAAGAGAACGGTGTTAAGATTTTGGTCGATATTGTCAACGGCCATAAAACCGGATTCTATTTTGATCAGCGCGATAACCGCCGTATCGCCGGTGATTATTGCCGTGATAAGACAGTGCTAAATTGCTTTAGTTACACCGGCACTTTCGGGATTTACGCATTAAAAAACGGGGCGAGCCATTTTACCAACGTTGATTTGTCACAAGGCGCGTTGGATATCGCTAAAAAGAACATTGAAATTAATGATCTTGATTTGTCGAAAGTGGACTTTGTGCAAGCTGACGTGTTTAAGCTGTTACGTAAATACCGCGAAGAAGGTAAAACGTTCGACGTTATCATTCTTGATCCGCCAAAGTTTGCCGATAACAAATCTCAGCTTAATGGAGCATGTCGCGGCTATAAAGACATTAATATGGTGGCAATGCAGATTCTTAATCCAGGCGGCACGTTGTTAACGTATTCCTGTTCTGGCTTAATGTCAGCCGACTTGTTTCAAAAAATTGTCGCCGATGCGGCGCTTGACGCTAAGCGAGATGCTCAAATCATTGGCCGATTATCACAAGCTTCTGATCATCCTATCGCGAGCACCTTCCCCGAAGGTTTTTACCTCAAAGGCTTAGCGTTAACAGTAAGATAAGTTACACTAACTTAATAATTTAAAGTAACAATTAGGAATACGCATTGGACAATGTAACCAATTTATCCGTCACAAGACTCGGATTCAACAAGGACAAGACGCTAGCGCTTTTGGCCGACAACCAATGGCTTGATGCCATTGGCTTAAGTCTTGGCCAAGAACGTGCTCAAAATGCCTTCGGTTTCTTTGCGCAACCCCAATGCCGTGACCAACATCTATTTATGCTTGGCTACCCTGCGATTGACAGCAAAGCCTTGGTCAAGGAATTGTTAACGTCAAACCCGCTGGGTGATGATAGCGTCTACGACATTGTATATTGTGAAGACGTCAAGCGCCCTCATTCTCCCGTGTGTTTGACATTACCTAAAGGTCAAGGCCCCAAGTTCACTCGTTTAGTCAATTCGTGGTTGAAACAATCCGCGATTGCGACCAAACAACAAGAGAGTTCGGCGCAACCCCAAGCAATATTTACTCAACAATTACCGCCGTTATTAAAAGTATTTAAGCGTCTTGATAAGGTCAAGTCCTACTTAACCGATCTTGGCAAAGCACTCGATAACGGGCATCAGTTAAGTCATCCAGTGGTCTGTAATAATTTTATTACCCACAATGATGACAGCTTTCCGATGGTATTTTGTGATAACCCAGACAGTGCGAAGCTGTTTGGCGATATCGCGATCGTTACGGAACAAGGCACCACGGTTGCCAATCATCACCTGCTACAACCCGGCCTGCTCCATCGGGCCAATGGTGGTGTGCTCATCCTTCCTGCCGAACGCTTGCTTGAGTCACCAGAGGTTTGGTTTGAGTTAAAATCATCATTATTTGACCACCAAATAAAATGGAGTCGCACCAACCAATGGCTCGATCCTCAGCCAATCGATTTAAAACTCCAGATTATACTGGTTGGCGATGCTCACGCGTACAAAGGGTTCTTGGAGATAGACCCCGATATCACGCAGCTATTCCCATTGATTGCCGAGGTTAACCATCAGTTCTCGCTAATCAATGATGATGATCATATTGCCTACGCTGGATTCTTACAGAACATTGCCCGGCGCGCTAATTGTAACGATCTAACCAATGAAGCGTTAGTGGCTTTGATGCATTACTCATCAATGCTCGTTGAGCATCAATTTAAGATGTCGTTAGACAGTGCGCATTTTAAAACCTTGATTGCTCAGGCCCAAACATTTGTGGGTGAACTGGGCGCAATTGATGCAACACATATCGAGCAGGCGATTGCCGCTGCCCAGCTTCGTAAAGACCGTATAGCTCAATATAGTTTCGAGGCGATTGTTGAGAAACAACTGTTATTGGTGACTAAAGGCCTAGCGATAGGTCAAATTAATGCACTCAGCGTACTAGACACTGACTTAGACTGTTTTGGTGAGCCTTCACGGGTCACTGCCGCCGTATATCTGGGTAACGGAGAGATCGATGATGTTGAACGTAAAGTCGATATGGCGGGTAATATTCATGCCAAAGGGGTTGCCATACTCACCTCTTATCTTCATCAAAAATTTGCGTTAGAAGAAGAAATCCCGATGAGTGCAAACCTCGTGTTCGAGCAATCCTATCAAGGAATTGACGGTGATAGTGCCGCGATGGCGAGTCTGCTGTGTTTACTATCCGCGTTTGCCAAGAAGCCAATTAAACAAGGCTTAGCAGTAACTGGCGCCATCGATCAATTCGGTAATATATTAGCGATTGGCGGTGTTAATGAAAAGATTCATGGTTTCTTTAAAGCCTGCGAAGTCAATGGCTTCGACGAACACCAAGGGGTTATTATCCCGTTTAGTAACATTGATAATCTTAATCTGTCACCCCAAGTCATCAACGCCATTAATGATGGTCAGTTTAAGATTTATCCAGTGCAACATATCGAGCAAGCAATTAGCTTAGCCTTTGATTTAACAGCTGGAAAATGCGATAAAGATGGCGACTATCCTGAAGATTCGCTGTATGGTGTTATCAAAGAACGTATTGATCAGATCAATAACCCGCAACCATTAAGCGCAGGTTGGTTAGACAAATTACGATTTTGGCAATAATGTGGATTAACTCGCTCATCGGAGTTGTTTAGCGTACAACTGTTCGCTAATCTTAGCCGCAAATTAATATATGGTTTAAATAATGACAAAACAATCTAGTTACACCAGAGAAGATCTACTAGCAAGTGGCCGTGGCGAACTATTCGGCGAAGGCAACCCGCAACTGCCAGCACCAAGTATGCTGATGATGGATCGTATCGTTAGCATGACGGATGATGGCGGTACGTATGGTAAAGGCGAAATTATCGCTGAGCTCGACATCACCAAAGACTTATGGTTTTTCGATTGTCATTTCATTGGTGACCCAGTCATGCCAGGTTGTCTTGGTTTAGACGCGATGTGGCAGCTTGTTGGATTCTATCTCGGTTGGGTTGGCGGTAAAGGACGTGGTCGCGCCCTCGGTGTGGGTGAACTTAAGTTTACCGGACAAGTATTACCTAACGCTAAAAAAGTCACGTATAAAATCAACATGAAGCGAGTGATCAATCGCAAACTCGTTATGGGATTGGCTGATGCGACCATGGAGGTTGATGGCCGTGAAATTTACAATGCTAAGGATTTAAAAGTCGGTCTGTTCTCAGATACTAGCGCTTTTTAGTCATCTTAATATCACACAATCTATTGTTTAATGGATTGTGTGCTTTTCGATCAACCCTTGACTATTTTTATCACACTCTCTTCATCTGCTACTTTAATCTCTCGCGTTGTCATCCTAAAATCTCTATACTTTACTGATAGTAATAATGCCGCATACTTCAAGCGTTTTCGCTGATACACCATTGAATTAAGGTTATCCATTTGAATCTCCAATCTATTTCAACCGATGAATTAACACTAGATATGTATTTAGTCGGATTAGTTGATAAGAAGCGCCAAATCAAAGTGGCGAACCCAGGCTTGGTTCGAAACATGGAAGTCGTCGAAAAATTAATAAATAAACAAATTCAACAAGTCACCATTGATTTAGATAAATCGATGATTAGCTCGTTTGATCAAAGTACTTACCCTACCGTAAGCTTAAGTCACGAAATTCATCGCGCTAAACGACTATGGTCAGAAACCAAAGTCATCGTCAACGAATTACTCAGCTCAAGTTGCGACAGTCATGAACTCGATATCCAACCGATCAATGTTATCGCCAAAGACCTTGTTAACTCACTTAACTCCAACAGTGACGCCCTACTTTCACTGACCTCCTTACGCACTAAAGATGCTTATTTGTTAGAGCATTCGATTAATGTTGGTGTACTCTTGGTCGCTTTTGGACGTTACCTTGGCTTTAGCCAAGAAATGTTACGCAAGCTGATGATAGGTGGCATCGTTCACGATATTGGTAAGACTCAAGTCGATATCGATGTATTGAATAAACCCGCCAAACTCACCGATGCTGAATTTGAGCACATGAAGCAACATCAGGTGCTATCGATTCCGTTATTAAAATCCGTTAAAAACCTTTCACCGATCTCGCTTGATGTTAGTACGATGCATCATGAGAAACTCGATGGCAAGGGTTATCCGTTAGGCTTAAAAGACGAAGAAATCTCATTAGTTGGCCGTATGGCATCGATTGTTGATATTTACGATGCGTTGACTGCTCAACGTGTCTATAAAGCAGGAATGAGCCCGGCTAAAGCGTTTAAGATCATGATGTCGCTCACTCCGTTTCATCTTGATCTTGATCTACTTCGTCAGTTTATGCGAAAGATGGGCTTCTATCCGGTTGGTTCATTAGTAGAGTTAAGTGACGGCATGGCAGGATTAGTGTGGGAGAGTAATGTCGAGGATAATACCAAGCCCGTGCTTAAATTGTTCTATTCAACCAAGTATAAATCGTATCGTGACGTTAAATTTTTAGATCTCGCGAAATCGAAATTAAAAATTGTTAAAGGACTTGCGACGACCGATTTTCCAAAAGATATCGCGCCCTATCGCGAACACTAGTCGGCAAGATTGAGCTCAAAATAGTGGGCGGGTTCAAACTCGCCACAATCTGGACGTCTATCCTCTCCAATTAATTCAAAGCCCAATTTGACTAACAGCGCCTTTGAGGCGTTATTGTTGAGATCGGCAATCGCGCAAATCGTTGCGTGATGACTCTGGTGATGTTCGTAATCTATTACAGCAGACGCTGCTTCAAACGCATAACCTTTGCCACAATGCTGATTTAGAAACGCGAAGCCAATATCGGGATATGGCATACTGTCACGTTTAACCAATCCGCAAATACCTAATGGCTGGTTATCATCGTGACTCGATACTTTATATAAGCCAAATCCATGCTGACGATAACTCGCCAATGGTCCCTGATTAAGATAGCGAAGCGCAGATAACTTGTCCGTTACCCCTTTATCACCAATGAATTCAACAAAGCTCGGCTGATTAACAAGGCATTCGATAAAGTGCGCATCTTCATCAGATAAACGCTCGATCACCAAGCGGTCTGTCGTTAGGTCCATCTTTCAACTCCTGTTTGCAATAAAAAAGCCCCTAGTGGTTTACTAGAGGCTTCGGTCCAAAATAGCTAGATTACGCCTTGGCTAAATCTAACATCAGTTCGTTCATCTTATTGATGAAGCCCGCTGGGTCTTCCAATGAACCGCGTTCTGAAAGCTGTGCTTGACGATACAATACATCAACCCATTTCTCAAAACGCTCCTCATCTTGCTCATCTGCTAGATGTTTAACCAGGCTATGCTCAGGGTTAAACTCGAAGATGAATTTCGTTTCTGGAACAGGCTGACCCGCCGCTTCCATCAATTTGATCATTTGACTGGTCATGTCTTGGCCATCCGAGACGATACAGCTTGGCGTGTTAGTCAAACGATGTGATACACGGACGTCTTTTACTTCGTCGCCTAGCACGGCTTTAATGCGCGTTGCTACTGACTCAAATTCTTTATCGGTAGCTTCTTGCTTTTCTTTGGTTTCGTCATCGACATCGCCAAGATCAAGATCAGCTTTAACAACAGACTGAAGCTGTTTAGAGTCAAACTCTGTCAAGTGACTCATTAACCATTCGTCAATACGTTCGGACAATAATAACACTTCAAAGCCACGACTACGTAGTTGCTCTAGATGTGGACTATTTTTCGCCGCCGAGAAACTATCAGCCGTAATGTAGTAGATAGAGTCTTGCCCTTCAGGCATGCGCTCAATGTAATCTTTAAGAGAGACAGTTTGATCGCTTGTGTCATTATGCGTCGACGCAAAGCGTAACAAGTTAGCGATAGCTTCTTTGTTTGCGCTGTCTTCTGCTGGTCCTTCCTTAAGGATTTGACCAAACTCTTTCCAGAACTGTTGATACTTATCACTGTCTTTCTTGCCAAGCTTCTCAAGCATCTGCAACACACGCTTAGTACAACCACTGCGCATTTTTTTCGTCACTTGATTTTCTTGTAAAATTTCACGAGAAACATTCAATGGTAAATCATTTGAATCAACAAGGCCTTTCACAAAGCGCAAGTAGGCTGGCATAAACTGCTCAGCGTCATCCATAATAAAGACGCGTTGTACATACAGTTTTAAGCCAGAGGTTGACTCACGATTGTACATATCCCATGGCGCGCGTGCTGGAATGTAAAGTAGGCTAGTGTATTCAAGCTTACCTTCAACCTTGTTATGAGACCACGTAAGTGGATCTTCAAAGTCATGGGACACATGCTTATAAAACTCTTGATAGTCTTCATCTTTAAGTTCTGATTTGCTCAGTGTCCACAACGCTGTCGCTTTGTTAACAGGAGACCAATGAGCCGCGATAGCCGGGGTATTTTCACCCTCTTCCACTTCAACTTCAGCAACTTCTTCGTTAAACATCTCAACTGTAACCGAGATATGATCAGAGTATTTACCAATCACTTGCTTTAAACGGTAATCGTTTAAGAACTCTTGTTCGGCTTCCATCAAATGTAAGATAATTTCAGTACCGCGATCAACTTTGGTGATTGGTGTTAAGTCAAACTCACCTTTACCCTCTGATTCCCAACGAACACCTTGATCGCTATTGTCACCAGCGCGACGAGTATTCACCGTTACTTTATCAGCAACAATAAAAGACGAGTAGAAACCAACACCAAATTGACCGATTAACTGACTGTCTTTAGCTTGGTCACCAGAGAGGTTTGAGAAAAATTCAGCCGTACCCGATTTAGCAATTGTGCCAAGATGCTCGATCACTTCTTCGCTGTTCATCCCTATACCATTGTCACTAATAGTAATTGTTCCAGCGTCTTTATCGAAGCTAACGCGAACGCGTAAATCGCCATCACCTTCATATAAGCCATTATCTTCTAATGCCTTAAAGCGTAATTTATCCGCAGCATCGGCCGCATTAGAGACTAGCTCACGAAGAAAAATTTCTTTGTTTGAATACAGTGAATGGATCATCAATTGTAGAAGTTGTGTAACTTCCGTCTGAAAACCATGTGTTTGAGTTGTTTCTGACATGTAAAAACTCCATTGCCTATAATTAATCAACGCGTTAGTTGCGTTATCTACTGTTACATATAGAGATGGGGTGGGATTTCGCGTTTTCAACAGCTTGGGTAAACTAATTCATCGATTTTGTAGAATCTGAGCAAAAAAAAGCGCGCAAAAAAAAGCTTGCGCGCTCTTACTAACAAAAAAAGAGTTAGAACATATCGTTTGGCATCGCCATGATAGATGCAACACCGGCTTTCACTGAATTAGTGTAAGCTTCTTGTTTCGGCAATAAACGTGCGAAGAAGAAATCAGCGACAGCCAACTTATTCTCTAAGTAAGGATTATCACTAGATGCCTGCGCTTCAACGGCGCTTACCGACGTCATACACCACATGAATGCAAACGAGGCATAACCAAATGCATTTAAGTAGTCAACGGCGTTACCATTGAGCTCGTTGCCATCGCTGCTACGACTGAGTACTAGTGCTGTCAGCTCGTCAAGTGAATCGATAGCGCTTTTTAGTTTACTAAACATCGGGAGCAGACGTGCGTTTTGTGCATGACTGCCCGCTTCAAAATCGCTAATGAATGACTTAACTTCACCAGAGAATATTTGATAATCTTGACCTTTATTCGCCGCAACTTTACGACCAATTAAATCGAGGGCTTGAATGCCGTTAGTCCCTTCATATATCTGTGCAATACGAACATCACGTACTAACTGCTCCATGCCCCATTCACGAATGTAACCGTGGCCGCCATAAACCTGTTGGCCTAGAATCGTCGACTCTAATCCCAAATCAGTGAAGAACGCTTTAGCTACTGGCGTTAACAAGGCAATGAGTGAATTGGCTTTGGTAACACGCGCAGGCTCATCACTAAACTTAGCAACGTCGAGTTGCTGTGCAATATACAATGCAAAAGCACGGCTTCCTTCATTGTTGGCACGAGCAGTAAGCAGCATACGCCTTACATCACCGTGGACAATAATTGGATCAGCTTCTTTTGTTTTATCACGAAGTGGGCCGACACCTTTACTTTGCAGACGGTCTTTTGCGTATTCTGCGCCGCCTTGATAAGCCATCTCACCGCAACCAATGCCCTGGATTCCGATTGACAAACGTTCGTAGTTCATCATGGTGAACATACAAGCAAGTCCCTTACCAGCTTCGCCAATTAAGAACCCTTTAGACTCATCAAAGTTCATCACACATGTTGCAGAGGCTTTAATCCCCATTTTATGTTCAATTGAACCACACGACACGCTATTGGGTGTGGTCAGCTGGTCGTTTTCAACATTAATTTTTGGTACTAAGAACAGCGAAATCCCGCGAGCGCCTGGCGCAGCATCCGGTAATTTAGCCAATACAAGATGGACGATATTCTCGTTTAAATCGTGCTCACCGCCAGTGATAAAGATCTTAGTACCGGAGATATCATAACTGCCGTCGCCATTTGGAATTGCCTTAGTGCGAATTAACCCAAGATCAGTACCACTATGCGGTTCAGTTAAACACATTGATGCTGACCAGCGACCGCTATATAGGTTTGGAAGGTATTGTGATTTTAACTCAGTGGTACCATGGGCGTTTAGCGCCAAACATGCACCAGAGGTTAGTGTTGGGTATAATGTGAACGAACTGTTCGCGGCGTACATCATTTCGTCGAATAACACACCAAGCATTTTAGGCATTCCCATGCCACCAAATTCAGGATCACCACATAAACCACCCCAACCGCCTTCAGCGAAGGTAGCAAATGCTTCCTTGAAACCAGCAGGTGTTGTGACAACACCGTCGTTCCAAGTAGCGCCTTCTTCGTCGCCACTTCGGTTTAGTGGTGCAACTAACGTGCTGGCTAATTTACCCGCTTCTTCTAAAATCGCTTCAGCAGTTTCTGCATCAACTGACTCAGCAAGCGCTGGGATCCCTTGCCATAATTTATCGACGTTAAATACATTTTTCAACAAGAAGCTCATGTCTTCTAGCGGTGGCTTAAATTCGGTCATTGTTGTTATCCTTGGCTGTAAAAAGTGACAAACACTCTTTTAAAACATATGTTTTATTTTATACCAAATTTAGACGCGTTTGTTAACCCGTTTGAGCATAATAAGCACATTATTTTAAACGCGCGTTTAATTCGCATTAATTTTAAGCAAAAAAAAAGCCTGCTGTAAACAAAGCAGGCATTAAATATATTGTACGTGATGATATTAGCTTAATGACAAATTAATGTCATTTAATACGCTTGCAGGCGCTGTAGACTGAGTGATTGGACGTCCAATCACTAAATAATCGCTACCAGCCGTCACCGCTTGTTCCGGCGTCATTATGCGCTTCTGGTCACCAACGGCACTACCTGCTGGACGAATGCCAGGTGTCACTAACTTAAATTCGTCACCGAGTAATGATTTTAACGCCGTTGCCTCTTGTGCCGAACATACGACGCCATCGAGTCCACTGTCTCGCGCCAAGGTGGCTAAGCGTATTACATGCTCATCTAATGGCGCTTGCACACCAATTAACGGCAGCTCACTTTGCTCCATACTCGTTAATACAGTAACGGCGATTAGCAATGGCGCTTTATCGCCATACGGTACCAGGCTGGCTGCAGCGGCGCGCATCATTTTTTCACCGCCCGTGGCATGAACATTAACCATCCAAACACCGAGTTCAGCGGCTGCGGCTACCGCTTTGGCAACAGTATTAGGAATATCATGGAATTTCAAATCAAGAAAAACATCAAAGCCTTTACTCACTAGCGTTTTAACAAATTGTGGCCCAAAATAAGTAAACATCTCTTTACCGACTTTAAGACGACAACTCTGTGGCTCGATACTATCGACAAATGCTAACGCTTGTTCTTGGTTGTCAAAATCTAATGCAACACAGATTTTAGATTGATTACTCATGTTCACCCTTTATTAAACTGATTCTTAAATAATTTCGCATTTCGTACTAATCGCCGTCAAGTCCACGGATCCGTTTTATTACGCCCCACCCTTGACAGGATGGACATTGCCAATGGATTTTCTTGGCACTAAATCCGCAGCCACGACATCGATATCTTGGCTTTATTTTTAGCTGTTCGCCCACTAACAATCGTAAATGCGAGAGGCTGTCTTTCGCGCGACCTTCTTCGGCATCTGATAACTGAAACCCCATCAGGTGATGAAACCCTTGAACACTAGGTCGCCGAATAAGGTGGTCTGTCACCATTTTTTCAAGTTGGTTTTGTGAGAGGCTGGGACGAATGATCTCAATCTTGGCGATCAACGTTGCTATTCCAGCACCTTTTTGCAGCGCTAGATCAAGTTTTTCGACTAACAGTTGTTGCTGATTTCTTTGGTGATAGCACTGCGTATACAGCTCAATACCCTCACAAAAATAATCGATGTCTTGATCGAGCAATTGATCCAGTAACAACTGGCATTGCGCTAACTGGTCATGCTCTAAATAATATTGGCCCAATGCAAGTCTCGCTCTGACACAATCTTCGTCGACCGATAATGCCTTTTTTAATAAACTAATGTCATGTTCATCTTCTTCGTCGATATACAACTCACAGTAGAAATGAGCGAGCGATTTTGTTAAGCATTGATTGCCACGCTGTCGTAACTGATTAACGACATTAATTGCTAAACTCCAGTCCTTGGTTTTTTGATAAATCGACACTAAATGCGTCAGTGCGCGTTCACCAAACTCTTCGCTCGGTGCTAAATCACTGAAAATGGCCTGACAACGATCGAGTAATCCGGCTTGAAGATAATCATTACCTAGTTCATAGAGCGCATTATTACGCTGATGATCAGTAAGACCAGGACGCGCTAAAAGGTTTTGATGGATGCGTAGTGAACGGTCAACCTCACCACGTTGGCGAAATAGGCGACCTAATGCGAGATGTGTTTCTATGGTTTCGCTATCAACTTCAACCAATGAGATAAACTGGTCTACAGCTTTATCTGGTTGATCAGATAATAAATAGTTAAGCCCAGCAAAATAATTTTTAGAGTAATCTTTAGCGTCACGCTGATGCTGATGCCCTGCACTTCGGCGCCCCATATACCAGCCATAACCTGCTGCGATTGGCAGCAATAAAAATAATAACTCAAACATTAGCGGGTGTTGGACTCTCTTGAACTAACACACCAGTATCTGATGTTGTACGATCTATCTTAGCTAATTTCTTATTCGCTGCGCGTAATTTAAATTTTAACGTCACGTAAAAGGATAAGAAAATACACCAACAAATGGCAAAGCCCAGTAAAAACGCGCCACCAATGACATGACTAACGTTAAAGTTACCTTGCGCAATAAAATAATTAATATTAACCATCGCCGTGTTATTCGCGCTAAACACCATAGCGGCGATAAAACAGGTAATGACTAACATGGTAATAAATACCGACTTCATAAAAGCTCCTTGCTGCACCAAATTTCTATTTCCTATTATCTAAGAAATATTGAGGGGTTACTAGAGTTACTTTTGTTTGGCTAAAAAAAAAGTGACCCTAAGGTCACTTTTTATATCGCGAATAGCTACATCAGTAAAAACTAATGTTGCTATGCAGTAAGACTGGCATTGACGCGTTCGCGCAACTCTTTACCAGGCTTAAAGTGTGGAACATACTTCGACCCTAAATCAACCGTTTCGCCTGATTTTGGGTTACGTCCTACACGGGGAGCTCGGTAATGTAGAGAAAAGCTACCAAAACCTCGAATCTCAATACGATCGCCATCCGCTAGCGTATTGGCCATCAGGTCCAGCATGTCTTTGACTGCTGATTCGATATCTTTCGCTGATAGATGCA